>SL_3KL_010_SEDDRAFT_10001356_pt1 | contig 22142 bp, 13 predicted proteins | sample SodLakKL_010_SED_2_FD_10381 | JGI IMG/M metagenome (IMG submission 10381) | reverse complement strand
TTTTTTCGGTTCATACATATGAGAACACGAACACAAAGAGAAAAATGAGAAGTGATTGAGCACACTTCTCAAAGTCCTTCCGGGAATTGTGGTGGATAACCGCAATTCCCTCTTTATTTGCAGAAATTGAATTGAGTCATTATTCCAATTGTAGTAAGTTAGACCTCAACGTGCACTAACGCAGTTATATGACTTTACTGTTCCAATCTATTCGCTTCTCCTTACTACTCATCATCAGTTCATTTCTGCTAGGTTCATCCCTGCTGGCTCAACAGGTTGTATTCCAGGAAGACTTCGAGTCCTACACTGACGATGCCGACTTTGTAAATAACTCACCCTGGTCAGGGGATTTGGGGGATTTTACTCTTGTGACGGAAAATGGGAACCAGTTGTTGAGGTTGGATGCTGAGTCAGACGATGATCCAACGGTAATTACCACTGTATCGCCGACTTCGTTAGGTTCTTGGGAATTTTTCTACCGGTTTGATCAAGCTTCTTCAAATCAAAATCGAGCCAGGGTTTTTCTAATGTCCGATACTGACGACCTGACCGGTAATGTAAATGGTTATTTTATTCGTACCGGTGAAAGCGGATCACCCAAAAGATTTCGACTTTTTCGGGCAGATAATGGTTCGGCAACCGAAATTCTAACCGGCGAAACGGATGTAGAGGCGGGCCAGGGGTATCAAGTTCGGGTTACTAGAGATGAAAACGGACAGTGGGCTCTTTATGTCGGTGAAGGGTTGGGTTCAACTCCAACTCAGGAAGGTGGCACAGTTACTGATGATACCTACACTTCTTCATCCTATTTTGGCATTTGGATCGATTATACATCTACACGAAGAGATCAATTCTTTTTTGACGATATTAAAATTGGGTTCCTTGCCGAAAGCATCGAACTAACCCGTGCCGACCAGCTCGATGTTACCTTTAACAATAATGTTGATGAGGATACGGCAATTCCTGCCAATTTCAACGTGGATTCGGGTGTAGGTAATCCAGCAACAGCTGAAGTTTTAGTTGGTAATGAGAATGTAGTCCGTCTCACCTTCAACCAGCCGTTCGAAGATGGCGATTATACACTCACCATCAATGATCTTGAGGATGAATTTGGCCAACAGATTGAGGAGAACACAGAACTATCATTTTCTGTCGCAAATCCCTTTGATGTGGAGAGCATCACAGCCATTTCATCCACATCCATCGAGGTGGAGTTCACCGAAGCACCGGACGGTTCAACCCTGCTCACCGGTAATTTTTCACTTGAGGGGGACGGCGTAACCGGCAGCGTTCAGCCCGTAGGCATCGATCATACGGAAGGGGAGGAGGCCGTAACGCTCAACTTCAGTTCTGCACTCTCCCTGGGCGATTATGAACTGACGATTAATGATGTTCTCAGCGAATTTGGCTGGCCCCTGCGCGATGCCAACGTGTTTCCGTTCGAAGTGGAGAACCCGTTTTTTGTGACGGATTTCGAAGCCCTGAACCGCACCACATTTGAGATTACCTTTTCGCAGGATATTCAGTCTGGTGGCGGCAACACGGCCAACTATTCCATTGCGGGTATTGGCTCGCCTCAAACCGCAGATGTACCGGCCGGTTCACCCAATGTGGCTATTGTCGAATTCGCCGACCCGCTGGGTGAGGGAAGCTTTGAGCTGCTGATTGAAAACATCACAAGCGTTGACAACTGGGAGATTGACGAGGGAACCACGGTAAATTTCACCCTGGAAAACCTCTTTGATGTGGACGTTGTGGAGCTGGTCAGCCCAAATGAAATCCGTATCCTTTTCAACGAAACACCAGATGAGGCCACGCTGGACGCAGGAAATTTTAATGTAGATTCCGGGATTGGCCAGCCCCAGGATGTGATCTATGATGCAACCGTAGATGAACTGGAAGTTTTTCTTGAGTTCAGTTCACCGTTCTTTACCGGAGATTACATCCTCACCATCGGAGACGTTCAAAGTGATTTCGGCTGGCCTTTGTCCGACGATACCGATTTCGATTTCACGGTAAACAATCCGTTTATTGTTTCAGAGTTTGAAATTCTCAATCGTCAGGAGTTCGATATCACATTCTCCCAGGATCTGCAGGCAGCTACGGTAACACTGGATAATTTCGAGATCCCCGGAGCCGGATCCCCTGATACGGCACAGCTCGAAGATCCCGACAGGATTCGCATCACATATAGTGACCCCATTGATCTTGGAGAACAAGAGCTGATAATCAATAACCTGATCAGTACCGAAGGGTGGGAGATAGAGCCGGGTACATCCATCGAATTTATTCTGTTTGATGAATATGAGGATGGTGACCTTGTGATCAGTGAATTTTATTATCGAACTCCCACAAGCTGGCGAACGCCCGAGGTGGATCGCCCCCGCTACGTGGAAATTTACAACCGCTCTGATCGCCTGATTAATCTGCGCGATTTCACCATGACCGGCGTAGTGTTCAGCGAAAGCGACATGCCGATTGCCCCGGATGAGTTCCTTGTTCTTACTGTGGGTGTGGATATTTTTGAAGAGCGTTTTGGTGAACGGAATTTTGTCGAGGTGGATGACTTCCCCTCATTCAGCCTTACCACATCAAGCAGTATTGTGTTTGAAACGAATGAAGGAGATCTGATTGAGGAACTGACCTATTTTAATAATACCTGGGGCGGAGATGAAGTTTCTTTAGAGCGCATTTCTTTTGATGTTTCATCTGCATTTCGGGATAACTGGGCTGAATCGGAAGATGTACTAACCGGATCACCAGGGCTGCCCAATACGGTTTCGGTACCCACAAATCCGCCGGAGGCTGTTTCCGCTTTTTTTCCGGCGCCTCAAACATTGCGCATTACATTTTCAAGAACCCTTTCGGAAGAGTCGCTCGAAACGCTTTCCAACTACGCTCTGAATAACAATGCTGTATTCACCTCGGTTGATTTTACCTCAGACGAACGCACCATCGAATTTGAGACAGAGGAAAAACTTGAAGACCAATTTGAATACACATTCACCTATCAAAATATCGAGGATATTTTTGGGAATAGCGTTGTGGACACCCGGCAGTTCAACTTAACGTTTGTAAATCCATTCAGAATTTTAGCTGCAGATCTTGAAAGCGCCACAGAACTTCGAGTTCAATTTACACTGCCGTTGGATCAGCCTGGGTCTTATGGGCCGTCTAACTTTGAATTGTCGGACGGTACAGCACCATCATCGGTAAGTGTACATAATTCAGAAACACTGAGCCTTACCTTCTCTGATCCCTTCGACGTTGGCAGCCACACCATCATCGCAAATAACATTACAAGCATAACGGATGGCTGGGAGCTCGAGGAAAATTCCGAGTTCGAGTTCTTCCGATTCGATGAATACCAGCCCGGTGATGTTGTCTTGAACGAGTTTATGTATAGTCCACCGAGCGGTTACCCGCGATATGTGGAGCTGCATAACCAGTCAGACCGGTTTTTGAATTTACGTGACTGGGAACTTCGCCGGGCCGAGGGGGCACCCAGTAACGGTGGTGTATTCAGCCAGTTCGATCAGCCGATTGAGCCGGGCGGCTTTGTGGTGATTACCCCGAATGCTACACAACTTGACGATATTTTTGGTGATGGCCCCTGGGTTCAGATGAATAATTATCCGGGGCTTACGACCACTGTATCCGATCGGATCAGGCTTATCGACTCTGAAGGCGATTTGGTTGAATTTTTAGATTATAACCCATCCACCTGGGGCGGTGATGGTGTTGCTCTGGAACGCCGAAGTCTCGAAGCGCCGGTAAACGACATCAACAACTGGGGGGAGTCGGAGTCGGATCTTTTGGGTACTCCCGGAGCGGAGAACTCTATTGGTCCGCTGGATGAAGGCCCGCAGCTAACCGGAGTCAGTGTTGTCAGTTCCGACACTCTGAACGTGCAGTTTACCGGTGCACTCGATTTTGATGAGATCTCAACAGGAAACTTCAGCCTGAATGGAGGTGTCTCCATCAGCGAACTCGAATTTGCCAATTCCCAGACGGTAACGCTTGTGCTTGGCAGCAGCTTGTCGTCCGGATCAACGTATATCCTAACCGTATCGAACATACCCGATATTTTTGGGAATGTACTGGAGCAGGCACAGGAGAGCTTTACTTACTATGAAACCGAACTTGCCGAGCCGGGCGATGTGGTGATCAACGAGTTTATGTACAATGAGCCGGACGGTTATACCCGCTATATCGAACTCTATAACCAAAGTAGTAAAGCGATCGACCTGGCAGGCTGGCAACAGGCCAATGATACCGGTACGCGCCGTACCATCACCAGCGAACAGGTTGTGCTTCCACCTGATTCATATATTGTTATTTTACCAAACGAGCAGCTTCTTGATATTTTTCCAGATATCTCTTTTATCAACGCTGGCGGCAGGCTCTCTGCTTTGAAGAATGGCGGAGATGAGATCGTAATCACCAATGCCGAAGGCACCACCATCGATTCGCTGCGATACAGTCCTGACTGGGGGGGTGATGGTGTGGCCCTTGAACGCCGTCGGAGCGATCGGTCATCCATTTATTCCGAAAACTGGGCCGAATCACCAAGCGAAGAGCTCGGAACCCCTGGCGCACCGAATGCGGTGGAAAGAAACTTTAACCTGCTTGCTGAAGATATTCGCGCATTCGGAAGAGATGAAGTTTTAGTAACATTCAACGCCATTATCCGTGAATCGGATGTGGTTACGGGCAATTTTTCCGTGAATGGGGCAGCTCCGTCATCAGCCGCTCTCACTGAAGAAAACCAGGTACTGCTCAGGTTTTCAGACAATCTGCCAACCGGTGAACTCGTCCTTACCGTCAGCAACATCCAAACGCTTGGAGGATTTCAGATTGCCGATAACTCACAATTTACGTTTGCCGTGTTTGATGAGTTTGAGGAAGGAGACATCGTTATCAACGAGTTTATGTACCGCCCGCCCAGTGGTTATGCCCGCTATGTGGAGTTATTCAACAACTCGGGAAAAATCATAAACCTGCGAAACTGGCGGTTGCAGCGCAGACAGGTATCCTCAGAAAGTCCGAGAATTATTACAAGTGATGATCTGCTGCTTGAACCCGGAGGTTTTGTCGTAATTACCGATGATGCGGAAGTGATGGCAGATATTTTCGGGGATCACAACTACGTTGAACTGTCGAATTACCCGAGTTTTACATTAACAGTTGCTGATCAGATCCGTCTGTTTACAGAAAGTGATCAGCTGGCCGATTCGCTTGAATACAATCCATCCACCTGGGGCGGAAACGAAATTGCCCTGGAGAGGCTGAGTCCCGATGTTGCGTCTCATCTGGCAGAGAACTGGGCAGAATCACCCAATATTTTGCTTGGCACGCCGGGGCTGCCAAACGATGCTCAGCCCGACCCCGATCCGCCCGAGTTAATCAGCGCAACTCAGTATGAAGATCTGGGATTCATTTTACGATTCAGCAAACAACTGGATGCGGATACAGCAACCGATATTTCCAACTACTCCATAGCAACGTCTGTAAGAATCGGAATGGTAGCTTTTGACCGGGATGAGGTGATTTTATTTGTGAATGATGAGCTTGTAAACGATCAGGTTTATGACATCACTATCAGTGGTTTGGCCGATATTTTTGGCAATGAGATGGATCCGGCAACTGTATCTGTCCGTTATCTTGAATTTGGCGAAGTTCAGCCGCAACAGATTGTGATCAACGAAATACTTTATCGCCGGCTTGATTCATCAAGTCCTGAATTTGTGGAAATTTACAACCGTACTGATATCAACTTCGATCTTTCAGGCTGGTCACTCTCGGATGCCTCGGGCAGTGCAAATATCCCTCCCGGCACAGCCATACGCGAAAACGATTACCTGGTGTTCACCGATATGGAATCGTTTGCGGCTGGTTCAGATAAAATCATTTATTTGCCCGGTTTNCAGTCGCTGAGTAATACGGCCGATGCTGTGGTGCTTCGAAACGGGAACAGTGCAGCCATTGACAGTCTGTTTTACGANGCGGCCTGGTATAACAATCCGGCCGGAATATCGCTCGAGCGAAAAGATCCGGCAGCACTCTCCATCGATCCGGCCAATTGGGCCATGAGTACGGATGACCGCGGTTCCACTCCGGCTGAGCCCAACAGCCGGTTTGAGCCGGATGAAAAAGCACCTGAAATTATTTTTGCCAATATTTTTCACCCTGACTCCATTGAAGTGGTTTTCAGTGAATTTGTGGACCTGACCGCTGGTGAGGAAGAGTCCGGAGATGTTTTTGCAAAACGAACTCAGAGTAGTTCGGATTTGAATAACAATTCGCGCTTTCTGTTGAATGGGGTTGAGTCAGATGTGTTGAAATATAATCCTGCACGAGGGAATCGTGTGGTATTGGATGGTTCTGCCGCGGTGCCTGGGGAGGAGATAACCCTCGTCATTGAAAATCTGGGTGATTTTCAGGGAAACATCGAGCTTCGGCAGGATCAGCCTGTGGCTCAGCCACTGTCACCGGGAGATCTGGTGTTCAATGAAATCATGTATAATCCGATAGCCGACAGCCATGACGGAATTCAGGATCAGTCAGAATACATTGAGATTTACAACCGCATGCCGTACGCTATTTCTCTTGAGGGGATATTCTTGCACGATGAGCCAGATGAGAACAATGAGGTTACGCGGATTGACCCTGAAACAAGCACCAACCGCTGGATTCCCGCTAATGGATACGCCCTGTTTTATCCCGAATCGGACCGGATGCCGTTTACAAGCAGCCGTACAGCCCTGTTTTTTGATCTGACTGATGACTTTGCACCATTTGCTTTCCGTGCCAATCGAACTACGCTAAGTCTGCCCAATGCAGGCCGGCAGGTTTATCTGGCCGACAGTACACGTACCACGATAGATATGGTTCAATATAATCCGGACTGGCACAATCCCAATATCGTGGATACACGCGGAATTGCACTGGAGCGAATTAACCCCGACTTTCCCACCAATGATCCATCCAATTGGGGATCAAATACTTCGCCGCAGGGCGGTACACCAGGAACTGAGAACACTATTTTCCAGGAACCTGAAGCCGTGATTACCGATACCGGTGTATTTCTGGATCCCAACCCGTTTTCTCCCGACGGCGGCGGGCATGAAGATAACCTGTTTATTAATTACGTTTTTGATGAACCCGATTACATGCTGCGAATTCGAATTTATGACCGGTACGGACGCCTGGTCAGAAATCTTGTCGAGGGTCAGCCTGCCGGATTTGAGGGATCTGTTATTTGGGACGGACGCACCGACGATGGGCAGCAAAACCGAATTGGAATCTACATTGTTTTGGTTGAAGCCTACAACAGCTCGAACGGAAGTAACCGCTCATTCAAAGAGACGGCAGTTATTGCACGGCAGTTTTAGCGGATAACAAAATTTCTACAATCCGTTACTTTCTGATGGGCTCAACCCGGTGCAGATTTACTGCTGTTTAAAAAAGAAAAAAGCTGAAATCCTTTCTTATCTTGTACCCATGTTTTCGAATTATAACAAATATCCATGAAACGAAAAGCAGGCGCGATAGCAGCTGGTCACCCGGAAACAGCGAAAGCGGCCGGGGAGATGCTCCGGAATGGCGGCAATGCGTTTGATGCAGTCCTGGCAGCACATCTCGCAGCATGTGTGGCGGAACCGGTGCTCACGTCCCTGGGAGGCGGCGGTTTTTTGATAGCAAAAACTGCTGGAGGAGAACAAACTCTGTACGACTTTTTTGTGCAGACTCCACTTCAACAGGAAAATAGATCATCAGAATTTTTTCCAATTTCGGCAGATTTTGGTGAGGTTCAGCAGGAATTTCATATCGGGCCGGGTTCCATTGCTACTCCGGGCACGGTGAAAGGCATTTTTGAAATCCACAGTGATCTCTGCTCCATGCCACTCAAAGAGATTTCCACCCCGGCCATTGAGCTGGCACGCAATGGTGTGGAAATGAACGCATTTCAGGCGGGTATTTTTGATATCATCAAACCGATATTTCTCTCATACGAAATGCCCAAAAGTATTTATGGGAGCCAAAGAAATCAGGATGAACTGATCCGACAGGGTGAAATATTGAAATTACCGGAACTCGCAGACTTCCTGGAAGAACTGGTACGTGAAGGAGAATCCTGGTTTTATGGAGGGTACGTAGCGGATCAGATATCATCTATTTGCAGGGAAAATGGCGGGCATTTATCGCGGAAAGATCTTCAAAAGTACAGCGTGATAAAGCGAAAACCGCTGGAAGTTACCTATCGAGATGCAACCATTTCCATCAACCCGCCACCGAGCTCGGGTGGCATTTTAATCGGGTTTGCTTTGAAATTAATGGAAAAATTAAACTACGGCGATTTTTCTCCGGGTTCTGAGGAAGCTCTTACGCTGCTTGCCAAGGTTCAAGAGCTGACCGATCACGCCAGAATTGATGCATTTGTAGATGAAACCATTGGAAAATCGGAGGACGTAATTCTGGATCCCGACTTTATTGAGATGTACAAGAAGAAAGTTCAGCCCGACCTGCTTTCACCCAGAGGCACTACACACATCAGTGTAATTGACAAAGATGGAAATGCGGCCGGTTTGTCGACCAGCAACGGAGAGGGGAGCGGTGTAATGATTCCCGGAACAGGAATGATGCTCAACAATATGCTGGGCGAAGAAGATCTGAATCCGCATGGATTTTATCAGTGGCCGGAAAATCAGCGCATGTCTTCGATGATGGCACCGGGAATTCTTGAACGGAAAAACGGCAATAAAATCATATTTGGTTCGGGTGGCTCTAACCGAATTCGGACTGCCATCCTTCAGGTGATTTTGAATCTGGTTGATTTCGGTATGCCGCTTGAACAAGCGATCTCCTTCCCGAGGATCCATTTCGAGAAAGGCTTGCTAAATGCCGAACACGGATTTGAAGAAGAGGTGCTTTCAGCAATTTCAAAAACCTTTTTGAACCACAAAATCTGGAATGAAAAGAGTCTCTTTTTCGGGGGGACACACGCTGCTTCCGGCGGTCCGGATGGGTATTCGGGATATGGTGATCCGCGGCGCGGCGGTGTTTCACTCACAGTAGATGCCTGATAAACCTTATCCTTTCAATTCAGCAATTTGGAGCAGTTTCCGGAGATCATTCACCCTCTTCTCTTCTTTCTCTTTTGCATAGCTCTGAATAAGATTGCGGATGCAGCGAAGCAGAATGTCTGCCTCATCGGCTTTCTGCAGATGTTCCGGACGGGGATCAATGCCGTTTTTCTTCAAAAAGTAGAAGCATTGATTGTAGGTAACAATCGTGCCGCCATCAAACGGATCAATTAAAATTTCCTGATTGTGGGTTTGATACATGAGCATAAAATGGATCGGCATATTCACCCCGTAAAAAGGCAGATTAAGCCGCCGGGCAATACTCATCACAACAACACTGAGCATGATGGGCAGGCCTTTTCGCCGGTCAATCACTCGGTCCAGGTACGCATTGTCGGGGTTGTGATAGTCTGTTGCATCCCCGCGAAACCGAAGCTCTCTGAAAATATACTGCAGCATAATCTGCATTTTCTCACTGACCGAAGGTGTGTAGGCCACATCACTGCCGATGATTGAACTGAGTTTGTCCAGTTTTTTTCTGTATTCCTCCACTCTAAGTGTCGGATTTCCGAACCGGCAAATCAGCAGCAGTGCATTCTCGAGCTGGCGCCGGTTATGCACCCCCCGTTCCATGATATCGGAAAATTCTTCAAAAAGAGATCCAACAGTAATATTGTAGATGATATTGTTGATGGTCTGCTTTTCAGAGTCTTTCACTGTTTCTGCACGGAACTGATCCAGCAAGGGCACAGCGTTTTCTCCAATCTCTTCAAAGCGTTTTTTTACGCCCATTTGAACCTGAGGATCGGGATCCTCAAGCAGATAAATCAGCGATTCAATCTCGCTTCGGTTTGAATTCTTCGGTTTCATGAATTATTTGAGGTGTAAAAATCAAGAAGTTTAAACATACTTCAATAAGTAACGTTTCCAAAATAACAAGATTTACAGCGCAATGGCTATAAAAGTTCAACTTTAACGAATTTTTGAATTTTCTTGTTCAACTCTGATTTACTTTAAATACGGATCGTTCTTGCCGCTGTTTTTGTAATTTTATTATCGGATGACAAAATGAAAGTGTAAATTTTGAAATAGTATTTGTTTTACCCTGTAATTTTTTAATTATTGTTTTTTACCTCATTAAATAAAAATATATGGGCACAGAATCCGTAAAGTTGGCTGAAAACAGGGAACAAACACAGGAATTTATCAAGTATTTACTGAAAGATATCCGTGCCCTCGAGCGGATGCTGAACGAGGAGATGTTTGAAACTGATCCTATACGAATTGGCGCCGAACAGGAGATGTGCCTTGTAGACAAATTTGCCAAACCGGCTCCCATATCAATACAACTGCTTAAGGCATTGAACGATGACGGATTCACCACAGAGCTGGCTCTGTTTAATCTTGAAACCAACCTGGCCCCGCTTGAGTTTAAAGGGAAATGCCTCTCTCAACTGGAGGCCAATATTCTGAGTCAGCTGGATAGGGTTCGTGATGTCATCAAAAAATTTGAGGGAGATGTGGTGCTGACCGGAGTGCTGCCAACCATCCGGAAATCGGATCTGGATATTGAAAATCTAACTCCACTGCCGCGATACCGGGCACTTTGCGATGCCATTAATAAACTTCGTGGCGATGAGTATAACCTTCGGATTCAGGGGATGGATGAACTTCTGATGAGGTTTGACACCCCTCTGCTTGAAGCCAGTAATACAGGCTTTCAGGTGCATCTGCAGGTGGCGCCGCAGGATTTTGTGATGAAATATAATGTAGCTCAGGCTATTACCGGTCCGGTACTGGCAACAGCGGTTAATTCCCCTATTCTGTTCGGGAAGCGGCTCTGGTCCGAAACCAGGGTGGCACTGTTTCATCAATCTATCGACACCCGCAAAGTGGGTGATCATCTCCGCGACAGCAGCCCCAGAGTAACATTTGGCAATGAGTGGCTTAAAGAGAGCATTCTTGAAATCTACAAAGAAGATATTGCCCGATACCGGGTGCTGCTCAGCTCCATAGTAAATGAAGATCCGGATGATCTGCTGAATGAAGGTAAAATACCCGAACTGAAGGCCCTGCAGGTTCACAACGGAACCGTTTACCGCTGGAACCGGCCATGCTACGGAATAAGTAACGGAAAGCCCCATCTGCGAATTGAAAACCGGGTTTTTCCGTCCGGCCCCACTGTTACCGACGAAATTGCCAATGCCTCGTTCTGGCTGGGCCTGTTGAACGGTATGAGTGAGGTTTATCCTGATATATCGGAGAAGCTGGATTTTGATGATGCCCGTATGAATTTTATTGCAGCTTCCAAACTGGGACTGGATACAAAATTCAAGTGGGTGGGCGAAAAACGCTACAATGCTGTAGATCTGATAATAAACGAACTGCTGCCCATCGCAAAAAAGGGACTTGAGAAAGCCGGAGTTCATAATGGTGATATTTCCAGTTATCTTGATATTATAGAAGAGCGAACCGATGCTGCACAAACAGGAAGCTACTGGATGGTAAAATCATTCAATTCGCTAATGAAAGAGGTGAGCCGCGAGCAGGCACTTACGGCTGTTACCAATGCCATGATTAAAAATCAGCGGAAGGGAGAGCCGGTGCATAAATGGGGACTTGCCAGGCTGGATGATATGGAGATGTGGCAGCCATCAAGCCTGTTGGTTGAGGAGTTTATGACCACCGATCTGTTCACCGTTCAAAAAGATGATATCATCGAGTTGGTGGCAAACCTGTTTGAATGGAAACGAATCCGATACGTTCCCGTTGAAGATGACAGCAAGCACCTGGTAGGCTTGATCACCATGAGGAAACTTTACAGAGAGTTTAATGACATTATTTACAATAAAGGAAAGTTGGCCTCGTCGGTAGAAGAAATCATGATAAAAAACCCGATAACCATTCACCCGGAGGCGTCAATTCTCCAGGCTATTGAAATAATGGATACACAAAATATCGGTTGTTTGCCGGTTGTGAAGAATAACCGGCTTGTGGGAATTATTACCGAACAAAATTACATGATTATTACTTCAAGGCTGTTAAAGCGTTTGCACAGTGAAAATGAAAAAAAGGAAGGACTTTAATTATTAGCTGAACACCCGATCAAATTATCCCATGGGCAAACAACAATTATCGATAGCCAGAGATCCAGAATCGAGAAAAAAGTTTTTAAAACAGCTTTTACATGATGTGGAAGCGATTGAGCTGATGTTGGAGAATAAGCAGTTTGAAACAGGAGTGAACCGAATCGGGGCTGAACAGGAATTTTGCCTGGTTGACAAATATTTTAAACCGTCGCTGAATGCCATCGATATTTTGCAGAAAATCGATGATCCGCATTTTACGCCGGAACTGGCAAGGTATAACCTCGAAATAAATCTGGATCCTTTTTTACTGGAAGGAAATTGTTTTTCAAAAATGGAGCGGCATCTTAAAAAAATGCTCCAAAAAGCCGATGCCGCTGCCAGCAGCCTGAACGAGAAAATTATCCTGACAGGAATTCTGCCAACAATTGACTTCCGGGCCGTGCAGATGGAATATATGACCCCGAAAAAACGGTATGAGGCACTGGCCAATATTATCTACGAATTGCGGGGTGAAGATTTTGAACTAAACATCACCGGAGTTGACGAGCTGATATTAAGCCACAATAATATTCTGTTTGAGGCGTGCAACACAAGCTTTCAGTGCCATCTGCAGGTCGACCCCTACAATTTTACAGACATCTACAACTGGGCGCAGATGCTTTCCGGGCCGGTGCTGTCGGTGTGTGCCAATTCGCCGCTGCTTATCGGAAAGCAGCTCTGGGCCGAAACCCGAATTCCACTCTTTCAGCAGAGTATCGACACGCGCGGCAAGGGGTACCATCTGAGGGAACGAGAGCAGAGAGTTACGTTCGGGAATCGATGGATTCGCAGTGTGAGTGATGTTTACAAAAACGATATTGCCCGGCATACGCTTCTGTTTCTCACCAACATCAAAAAAGATTCGCTGGAGATGCTGAAAAAAGGAAAAATTCCTAAACTGGAAGCGTTGCAGCTGCATAACGGCACGATTTATAAATGGAACCGGCCATGTTATGGCGTATCCAACGGGGTGCCGCATATGCGAATCGAAAACCGGTATCTACCGTCGGGGCCAACGGTGGAAGACGAGATAGCCAATTTGACTTTCTGGGTGGGGCTGATGAGCAATATGCCGGATAAATATAAAAACATCTGGGAAAGCATCCCTTTTGAAGATGTGAAAGAAAATTTTTATAAAGCCGCAATGTGGGGCATCCAAAGCGGAATGGTTTGGGACGGTGAGTTGTATTCTGCACAGTCTCTGATTCTTGATATTTTACTGCCTATGGCAAAAGAAGGCCTGGAAAAGAAAGAGATTGATCCGAAAGATATCGACAAATATCTCTCGATTATTGAAGCAAGAGTTTCGAGTTATTCAACCGGTTCGCGGTGGATCGTAAAAAGTTATCGGAAGTTAAAACAAAATTACGACAGGGAAGAGTCAACAGTGGCACTTACGGCCATTATGTATAATCGCAGACTTTCCGACAAGCCTGTGCATGAGTGGGATATCGCTAAAACAAGCGAAGCCAGAGAGCTCGAAATTCAGTATGATGTTGTAAGCAATATTATGACGGCCGACCTGGTTACCGTAACAGAAAATGACATCGCCGAGCTGGTGTTGAAAATCATGGACTGGCGAAACATCCATCATCTGCCGGTTGAAGACCGGACCGGAAAATTGAAAGGAATTATTACAAAAAAGCGGCTGGTTCGTTATCTTAACAGTCCTGAATTTGATGAATTCGCTACAGCAGCCGATGTGATGGACAAAAACCCCGTAACAATCGGGCCGAACGACGATATTAAATATGCCATGTTGCTGATGCTGGATAAGGGAGTCAGCTGCTTGCCTGTGGTCGAAAAAGATGAGCTGATTGGTATTATAACCAACAAAGATACACAGGAAATATGGGATAAGATGAAGAAACGTAGTAATGCAAAAAACTGATTTACTGAGTAAAAAAATTAATCAATCCGAACGAATAAGGTGGTTTAAATCCGGAGCGAAAGAGGGGCCTGTTCTTGTCCTTTTTGCAGGCGTACACGGAAACGAACCTGCAGGTTTAAAAGCCATTGATGCTATATCTGAAAAAATGAATAGCTCAACCCATCCTTTTAATGGCACCGTATATGCCGTTACCGGAAATAAGCAGGCTCTGGAACTGGGCGTTCGCTACCTGGATACAGACCTGAACCGGCTTTGGGAAATTTTTAATACAAGCAAGGAAACACCATTTCTGAACGGCATAAATACACCGGCGGAATACAGTGAGAGCCTGGAGATTAAAAAGGTAGTTGATGCCATTTTAGAGGCACATGAAGAAAGTGCAAGGGAGTTTATTTTTGCTGATCTGCACACCACGTCTTCACAAAGTTGCGCATTTATTCTGTTGAACGATACACTCGAAAACCGTGAAATAGCACGAAAATTTCCGGTGCCGCAGGTTTTGGGGATTGAGGAAAATATCCACGGGACGCTTCTGAGCTATATTAACAACCTGGGGCACAAAGCGCTTGGGTTTGAAGCCGGTGCACATGAAGATCAGCGATCAATTGAAAGAAGTGAAGCTTTTCTGTGGCTGCTTATGCATGCCACCGGGCTTTATGAACTTGGTGAGGCTGAAACTGAAAAGCTTGGAGAAAAGCTACAGGCACACCCGAATGTGCCCAAAACGTACTATGAAGTCCGAAATCATAAATATATTGAAGATCCCGACTTTTTTGAAATGATCAGCGGATTCGAGAATTTTGATACTGTGAAAAAAGGCACACCCCTTGCCTATGAAGAGGGCCTTCTGATCAGAGCCCCGGTTTCGGGAAGGATTTTTATGCCACTCTATCAGAAAGAAGGACACGACGGATTTATGATTATCCGTGAGGTGCCGGAATACTGGCTGAAAATTTCAGGATATCTCCGGAAAAGTTTTCTCCACAAATATTTGAGGTATCTGCCGGGTGTGTCGATCGCCCGATTTCTTGTGAAAGAAGTGTTTCACCTGCTGGGCTACAGAGTTACTGAAAAAGATGAAGATACGCTGGTTTGTCATAAACGATAATTTCGTGAGATTATTCGAACGTGGAACATCAAATAGTTGATTATTAATGATATGTTAGATTATCGTTTTGTTGATGGTACACGGCTTACGTCTGTAATCGAAGCTTTGATTTTTGCCAGTCCCGAACCTGTATCGTGGGAAAAAATTTCGGCGGTTATTCAGGAGAGTGAAGAAGAACTCGTTCTGGATAAAGGCGTAATTCGTGAAATAGTTGATCAGCTTAATACCCGGTTTGAGGAGAACGATCTCTCTTTCAGAATTGAAGAAACAGGTGGTGGTTACACATTTACAACTCAACCCAGGTACCATCCCTGGCTCAGTATTTATCAGCACGAAAATGCTTATCGCCGTTTGTCGCAGCCAGCCATCGAAACACTTGCAATTGTGGCATATCGCCAGCCCATCACAAAACCGGAAGTGGACAGTATCCGCGGTGTGGATTCGGGATATATTTTGCGGCAGCTATTGGAAAAAATGCTGGTTAAAGTAGCGGGCAGAGCCGATTCGCCCGGGAAACCACTCTTGTATAAAACCACGAATCATTTTCTGAAACACTTCGGCATAAACTCTGTAAGCGAACTTCCTAAACCGCGCGAAATTGATGAAATTTTAAAAGATGATGACATGGCAGAACACCGAAGGCTTCTGATGGAGCGTCAGCTCGAGCTGGAAGATGAAGAGGCCAAAGAGCTATTCGAAGATTTTGAGAAAGANAGGGACGATCATCCGGAAGACAATCCAGATAATTCATAAGTTAGCCAGAGATGCAAAATCTTCTGTNNGAATTGCCTCAGTAAATCAGTTTCGCTATTATTTTAAAAACGGGCTGTTATCAAACGGCTGAATCAGAAAATTACACAATCAACTCATCCAATCATGAAAAATATCATAAAATATCTCGCATCTTCAGTCATATTCCTTTTTTTAATTGCAGGCAGTTCAGTGTCTGAAACGTCACTGCTTGGTTCATGGTCGTTTAATGTGAATGGCGCACCCTGGGAGTTTAACAGCGGCAATATGATATTTGATCATAATGAAGAGGCCGAACTGGAAGGTAAAATTGTATTTCATACCGGCCGTGAAGTAACCGTTCAGAATTTGACGTTTGAGGAAGAAGAATTTGAATTTACAGTGGTTGTGGATGGTTACGATGTTCAGGCTGTGTTTTCCATTGAGGAAGAGCAAATTCGCGGCCGGGCCATGTCTATGGAGGGAAATATGTCGTTTACTGCCACAAAAAAAGTGGATGAAGAGTAGAGTTGGCATTTATAAGATCCCGTTCACTAATTATAACGGCAAATAGAATTGGCTTGAACTTTTACATATAAAGTGTGTATTTTTGTACACACTTGATAATCGCATAAAGAAATTGAAGAATTTTGTCGTATAAAAGTATCACTACATCGGTTCTGTGGGACCGAGTCGGTATCGGGGTTTCGGGTATTTGTGCCATCCACTGTCTGCTGTTTCCGGTTTTTATTTCAGTATTGCCGATTTTCAGTATTGCACCGCTGATCAATGAATGGGCTCATCCTGTTTTTATCGTATTGCTGGCACCTGTTGTCTATTTTGCATTAAAACGAAGTCATTACGACCTGAAGATTTCACTTTTACTTGTTTCCGGCCTGGTATTTATTACCACTGGCTGGCTGGCCGGACATTTCTGGCTTGGCCATACGTTTGAAGTCTCGGTAACTCTTCTCGGGAGTGTGGCACTGATTGCCGGCCATTGGCTGAATTACCGGCACCACAGAGTCTGTAAAAACAGCTCTCACAACCATCACCCCGGATTCGAAAACCATGAGGAAGACTGACTTATGAAACGGCTCAATTTTACGCTTGATGACTCCACGGTTCAGCTTCTGAACAAACTGTCTGAGAAATTTTACAGCGGTAATAAATCACAAACGGTGAGGGCCGCGCTTGAAAGCCTGGCCGCCCGGCAGGGGCACGACGGCTGGGTGATTACCGGCTACACACCCATGAGAGTGGATCACGAGGTGAATTGCCACACTTGCGGTACCGAACACGAAGAAGGGAAAATTCTTTTTAAGCCGGTATTTGAACGGGGCAACAGTCCATCAGCCATTCAGCAGATTCCGAGTGAAGAGTGGGTTGAATGCAACCAGTGCGTGGAAAAGAATTAAGCAAGAAATGTACGCCGGAGAGCTTCTCCGGCCGGGAAAGATTAAGAATAGGGAAAGAAAAAGATCAGGAGAAAAATCCGGATTACCGGCAGGCTGAGAAGATGGTTGCTTTTGTTTGGTTTATGAGTAACGGGCAAGCTGCCCGTTGTACGCCGGACAGCCTGTCCGGCCTGGAAAGTTATCGAACAGTTTTTGAATTGACTGCAGGGTGAGCTTGCCAACAAGAATAAATTCATAGTAAAAATTTGGATGAGATCAATGATCTGAGTAACGGGCAAGCTGCCCGTTGTACGCCGGAGAGCTTCTCCGGCAAGGAAAGATTATGAACAGTTTATGATTTGATTGCAGGATGAAATTGGCGGCATGAATATGCCATAGTAAAATATGGGTGAAGCCAAATATCTGAGTAACGGGCAAGATGCCCGTTGTACGTGTTACTACCTGACTTTATGGCCTTCCACGTTAAATTGCAGCCGGTAAACCAGATCTCGTGACGTAATGTACATCACCCCCGGTTCATCACCGCTCCACTCCAGGTTGCTTACCTGCTGGGGGAATGAGATATCCTGCAAATGAAATCCATCGGCATCAAAAACGGAAATGCCAGCAGGCCCGGTTGAATAGAGGCGGCCGTCTGTATCAACCACCATTCCGTCTGCTGCACCGCCATCGCCCCAGGGATCTACACTGGCAAAATTTCGGGGATTGGATGGTACTCCATCAGTATCCACATCAAAAACGGTGATTCTTCCGGTTTCCGAGTCATTCACATAAAGGAGTGATTCATCAGGCGATAAAATAATGCCGTTGGGATAATCAAATTCATCATAAAAAATAGTGAGTTCTCCGTCAGGGGTGAGCCGGTACACACCACTGAAATCGAGTTCTCTCTTGTCATCTTCCACTCCAAAGGGCGGATCAGTAAAATAGATGGAGCCGTTTGAGTGTACCGTGAGGTCGTTGGGGCTGTTCAGCCTGTTGCCTTCATAGTTGTCGACCAATAGGTCAAGATCTCCGTCTTCGGTAATTCGTGAAAGGCTTCCGGCATGCTGGACAATAAGCACCGTTCCGTCAATATCAGCCTGTATGCCATTGGAATTGCCAGAGGGTTCGAGGAAAATTTTTGAACTCTCTGTATCTGGCGACCAGCGATAAATACGATTGGCGGGAATATCGCTGAACAGCAGATATCCGTCCGGATGCCAGTAAGGCCCTTCGGTAAATTGATGTCCTTCTGAAATTACCCGGGGTTCGGCGTCATCATCGATAATCTGAACTTCTTGCTCAGCGCAGGAATAAATCAGAAAAGTGAGAAGGAATAACGAGTTTAATGCACGGAATTTTTTCATGGGTTTTGGATATGGTTGTCAGTTCTTGTCAGGATATCACATAATCAGTATAAGAAAATTTTGATTACAAGTATTGAATGGATCGCATTGTGTGAGAATGTATTTAAAATTTAAAACCAACCCGGAAGCAGCACACACTATCTGAACAAATCCATTCTATCTTTGAGAGGACAGGCATTATTTGACATTTGCCTGATTTGGTTTTCCAATTTTAATCACAAAAAGAAAAAACCATGATGAATAAAAGCATAATACCACGAAAAAAAGCTTTAAAATATCTGGCCTGTGGATCGATCGCATCCGTTTTTACACCACTCATATTCAGTTCAGGCTGCACCACACAGGGTAAATCGGCAGTCGGGAGATACCTTGACTATGATGAAATTTTCAAGTCGGTATATCCATTTTCTCTGGCTCCCCTGCCGTATCCGGCTGATGCATTCGAACCGGCCATCGATGCCATGACTATGGAAATCCATCACAGCCGGCATCATCAGGGTTACATCAACAATCTGAATAATGCGCTGGAAGCAAACGCCGATTTGCAGGAAATGACACTTACACAGCTCATCGCAAACCTGAACCAGCTTCCTGATGAAGTCAGAATGGCTGTGAGAAATCATGGCGGAGGGCATTTGAATCATGCGATGTTCTGGAATACAATGAGTGCCGATGGAGGCAGCCCGTCCGGTAGACTTGCAGAGGCTATCGATGAATCATTTGGTGATTTGGACACCATGAAAGAAGAGTTTTCTTCGGCAGCAGGTTCCGTATTTGGCAGCGGCTGGGCCTGGCTGGTAACCGATCACAATGGCCGGCTTCAGATTACCACAACTCCAAATCAGGATAATCCGTTGAGCGAGGGATTATCACCACTTTTGGGAATTGACGTCTGGGAACATGCCTACTATCTGAATTATCAAAACCGAAGGACTGATTATATAAATGCCTGGATGGATCTGATCTTCTGGGAGAAAGTGGCAGAAATTTTTGAAGAGAGCTTGCTGTAAAGGCATTAATACCGATAGGGTGAAGTTCATATAAAATAATTTTTAGTCTAAGCTAAATATATTTATATTTGATTCACATCCAATTAAGAATTTCTCCATTGTTATGTCGATGAATCAGTTTCAAATACTATTTATTTCCTGTTTCCTTTTTCTCTGCCTGGCGGAACTGTCCGTACTGAATGCCGGCAATCTATCGGAAAGTGGTATCAATCAGGCAGTCGAAAATGAGCCTTTTCGGGGTGTAGTTATAGACTCTCGGGATGGAGAACCCATCCCGGGTGCTACCATTCAAATTGATGAAACAGAGGTGGGTGCGGCCGCTGACGCTTTGGGTGAATTTGAGTTTGAAGGCCTGGAGCCCGGTACGTATCTGCTGACCATCCGTTCTGTGGGATATCAAACCAGGCGAGTAACCGCTGAACACCCTCAGGAGGATCGCCTTGTTATCGAGATGCAGTCTGTCATTATAAGGGCCGATGAAGTGATTGTTACGGCATCGCCGGTGGGCCGGAATATTCAGTATCAGCCCGCACAGGCATACAATATTCATGATTTGCAAGACCGGCAGGCATCTTCATTTGGAGAGATGCTCGACGGCGAACCGGGCATCGCAATGCGTTCGTTTGGCCCGGCACCTTCGCGTCCGGTAATACGTGGTTTTGACGGCGACCGCCTCCTGATACTGGAAAATGGTGAGCGGATGGGAGATCTTTCCAACACAGCTCACGATCACAATATTTCGCTCGATCCGCTGGTGGCCGATCGTGTGGAAGTGGTGCGTGGCCCCGCAAGTCTGCTCTATGGTTCCAGTGCGCTTGGAGGTGTCATCAATATTATCACATCCGATGTACCTGTTGATTGGGAGCGGGGATCCTCGGGAACGGCGGTTGTTGAAGGTTCGTCTATGAATAATGGATTGAGCGGGTTCGGCCGTTATCGGTATGGAGAAGATTCCTGGGCAGCTACGGGCAGATTTTCGTACCGTGGAGCAGGAGATGTTCGAACACCGGCGGGCAGGCTGCCGGGTACTTTTATCCAAAATATGGAAGGTGCTGGCGGATTTGGCTACCGGACAGATCACTTCAATGGCGGACTGTCACTTTCAGCCATAAACCATAATTACGGTTTGCCGGATGAAATTCTTGATCCCGATGAAGAGGCGGAAATCCGGATGAACCAGCAAACCCTGCAGGGGAAGGGGCTCTGGAGCAAAGATCACTTTTTTGAGCAGATCGAATTTCGGTTTAACGCCTCCCGATGGTTCCAGGAAGAAATTGAAACTGAGCTTCAGGACGGACAAATCATTGATGAAGATATCGAACTGGAATTTTTGCAATACTCGGCCAGCGGAACAGTTACGGTTCAGCATCGACCATTTGGAATATTGGATGAGGGTGTGCTGGGTATCAACACTCAAATCACTCAAATTGAGGTCGGTGGTGAAGAAGCATTCTCACCCGGCACCAACAACAGATCTACGGCACTTTTTACTTTTCATGAAGTTCCACTAAATAATAAAACACGGTTACAATTTGGAGTCCGGGGTGAGGTGCAATCGCTGAGTACCCGCCCGAATGACGATTTTCCTGATATTCGTGAAAACCGGTCATCAAGTGCAATGTCCGGGTCCGTGGGCCTGAACATCAGGCCGCTGCCGCAGCTTGAAATCGGTGCACAATTTGCCCGGGCGCACCGCTTCCCGATTCTGGAAGAGATGTTTGCGGATGGCGTGCATTTCGGAGCGGGAGTTTATGAGCGAGGGGATCCGTCACTCGGCACCGAAGTTGGACACGGGAGTGATTTATTTATCCGGTGGTCAAGCCAAAGGCTGCTTGCCGAGGCAGCAGGGTTTTATTACAGAATTTCGAACTATGTGGCTTTTGAACCGACCGGTGAGCAGTTTATTGATGACAGGGAGAGAAATTGGGATATATTTGAATACCGGGCACGGGATGCAGAACTTTTAGGTGGGGAAGCTCAGGTTATGGTCAGGCTAACGGACAATTTACAGGCAGGTACAGTGTTCGATATGGTTTTTGGGCAAAGGGTTGACAATGACTCTTACCTGCCTACAATGCCACCCATCCGTTTGCGGTTTTTAACAAGGTATGAAACAGAGCAGTGGTGGCTGGAAAGTAGCCTAAGAAAAGTTAGCAGCCAAAACCGTGTTGCCGAAGTGGAATTGCCTACCGATGGTTATACGGTTCTGAATTTCAATGCGGGACTTCAGTTTAATTCTCATGGAATTCACCGTGTTTCACTGAAAGCAGAAAATATTACAAATCAACTGTACAGAGACCACCTCTCAAGAATAGACAGGAGTGAATTTGGATTCCCGATGCCAGGTAGAAATATTAGCCTTTCTTACAGGTATATTTTTTGAACAAGATGAATCAACATCTAAATCAGTAAACTTCAGAATG
>SL_3KL_010_SEDDRAFT_10001355_pt1 | contig 22143 bp, 21 predicted proteins | sample SodLakKL_010_SED_2_FD_10381 | JGI IMG/M metagenome (IMG submission 10381) | reverse complement strand
ATCGGCTGGGGGCTGGCCTTCGGGACGATCGAGGACCGGCCGGCCTTCCGCGACTACTGGGCGCGGATCAAGGACCGGCCCGCGCGCCGGCGCACGCGAAGCTGAAAGGAGACAGAATGCCTGCCGAGAAACTCGTCGAACCCGCCCGAACCGAGGCGCTGGCCGAACTGGCCGGGCGCGGCTGGAGCCATGACGCCGCGCGCGACGCGATCGGAAAGTCCTACAAGTTCAAGAACTTCGTCGAGGCGTTCGGCTTCATGGCGCGCGCTGCGCTGTGGGCCGAGAAGCTGAACCATCACCCGGAATGGTCGAATGTCTACAACCGCGTCGAGGTCACGCTGACCACCCATGACGCGGGCGGGCTGACGGAGCTCGACGTGAAGCTCGCCGGCAGGATGGACGCGCTGGCGGGGTGAGCGGCGGCAGGTCGGGGCACGCACAACGCGTATTATCCGCGTACACCGAGCGTACATACACGGTGCGCTTCGCCGGTATCTTCGCTTAACGCCCTGCGCCTGCGACCGGGCCTGCGACCGGGCCTGCGACTGGGCCTGCTTCGGGGCGCTCCGCGCGGGCCTCGGTCACGAAGGCGGCGAGTTCGCGGTCGAAGCGTTCGGACTGTTCGAGGAACGGCTGATGCCCGGTCGCCTCGTACCACGAGGCCCGCGCAGTGGGGCAGGTTTCCAGGATGTGGTCGGCAAGGCGCGGCAGGGTGACCCTGTCCTCGCGCCCCCAGGAAACGAGGACGGGCAGGCCGAGCCGCTCGAGCACCGCGTGCGAGAAACGTTCGCGGGCGCCGATGCCGGAAAACACCGCCGGCGGGACAATGATGTTCCAGCCGAGCGCGCGCTCGAAGGTCTCGGGCGGCATGTCGTTCTCGGTCTGGTCGCGCAGGAAGGCGCGGACGGCATCGATCCGGGTCGGCAGGTCGTCCGAGCGCAGCCCCTCGACATGCGCGGTGAAGCCGGGGCCGAGCATCAGGCCCTTGTCCTCGAGCCGGGGCGTGACCACGCCGCAGACGAGGTTCAGTCCGGCCACCGCGTCCTCCCCGACATGCAGCAGGTAGTCGCAGGCGACCATGCCGCCGAGCGACCAGCCCACCAGAACCGGCCGGTCGAGTTCCAGCGTCTCGATCACCGCGGCGATGTCCTGCGCCCAGAGTTCGGGCTCGGCGTAGTGGTCGGGCGTTCCCGGCTTGTCCGACATGCCATGCCCGCGCAGGTCGGGCGCGACCAGGCGGAAATCGCGGCCAAGCTCGCCCGCGACCTGCTTCTCCCAGCACATGTGGCACTGCGCGACGCCGTGAACGAACAGGATGGGCGGGCCTTCGGGGTTGCCCCATTCGCGCACATGCAGCCGCAGGCCACCGCTGCCGGTTACCTCGTGCTGTTTCATGCTTAGATCCTCCTTCGGTCGGATACCGGGGAGGATACGAGGCCGGCGGCGCGAACGCTTGGGGGAAATCTGGGGATTTCGTGGGGAGGGGCGATGCGGATCCGGGGGAACCGGAGTGCCGCGCCGATGCGGTGCCGAGCGGGATGCGGGATGCGGGATGCGGTCAGAGCGCCGCGAGCAGCGCCTCGCCGCCGGAGATCTCGCACACGCCGCGCCTTTCCTCGACATGCAGGACCGTGACAACCCCGTCCTCGACCAGCATGGCGTAGCGGCGCGAGCGGTTCAGCATGCCGGTTTCCGGGGCGGAGTACTCCATGCCGAGGGCGCAGGTGAATTCGGCCGCCGGATCGGCGAGCATGGTGATGCCGGCCGCCGCGGCGCCCGCGATCTCGCCCCAGTAGCGCATCACGTGCACGTCGTTGACCGAGAGGCAGATGATCTCGTCCACGCCCTTTTCGCGGAAGGCCTCGGCGGTGCGGATGAAACTCGGCAGATGCGCCGAATCGCAGGTCGGCGTGAAGGCGCCGGGGACGGCGAAGATGACGACGCGGTTGCCCTTCAGCCGGTCGTGCAGGCGCACCGGCTGCGGGCCGTCGGCGCCGAAGGTCAGCAGCGTGGCGTCGGGCAGGGCCATGCCCACCGACAGCGTCTGTTTCGGCATGTCCCGGCTCCTTTCGCCTTGCCGCGGGTCAGACCTTTTCCAGCAGCGCCTCGCCCGTCGAGATCTCGCAGACACCGGGTTTGTCGATATTGGCTTCCCTGATCACGCCGTCCTCGAGCAGGAGCGCGTAGCGGTTCGACCGGCCGATGAGGCCCAGATGCGGGGCGGTGAAATCCATCCCCAGTCCCCTGGTGAACGAGCCGTCGGCATCGCCGAGGAAGGTGATCCCGGCCTGGTCGGCGCCGGTATCCTTCGCCCAGGCCTTCTGCGTGAACGGGTCGTTGACGGACAAGCAGACGATCTCGTCGACGCCCTTTTCGCGGAACGCCTCGGCGGTGCGGATGAAGCTGGGCAGATGCGCGGTCGAGCACGGGCCGGTGAAGGCCCCGGGCAGGGCGAAGAGCACGACCTTGCGGCCCTTGAGCACCTCGGAGAGCTGGACCTGCTCGGGGCCCTTGGCGCCCATGCGGACCAGGGTGGCGTCGGGCAGGCTGTCGCCAATGGAAAGCGTCATCTCGTCATCCTCGCGCGTTGCGTTTCCTTCCTTCCGGGTTATAGGCTCGCGGCCCGGGCACGACCAGTGGCAAGGAGCGGCGGATGGCGGGAATCGTGGTGGTTGGCGCCGGGCAGGCGGGGGCGTCGCTGGTGGCGAAGCTGCGCGCGCTGGGCTACCAGGGGCCGCTGACGCTGATCGGCGACGAGCCGGTGCCGCCCTACCAGCGCCCGCCGCTGTCGAAGAAGTACCTCCTCGGCGAGATGGCGCTCGAGCGGCTTTTTCTCAGGCCCGAGAGCTTCTATGCCGAGCACGGGATCGAGCTGCGCCTGGGCCGGGCGGTGACGCGGATCGACCCGGCTTCGAGGCGGGTCTTCCTGGGCGAGGAGGCGCTCGATTACGACCAGCTGGCGCTGACCACCGGCGCCGAGCCGCGGCCGCTGCCGGCGGCCATGGGCGGCGATCTGGCGGGCGTCCACCTGGTGCGGCGGCTCGCCGATATCGACCGGATGGCGGCGGAATTCGCGCCGGGGCGGCACGTGCTGATCGTCGGCGGCGGCTATATCGGGCTCGAGGCGGCGGCGGTGGCGCGCCAGCGCGGGCTGGAGGCGACGCTGATCGAGGCGGCGCCGCGCATCCTGCAGCGGGTGGCGGCGCCCGAGACCTCGGACGCGATGCGCGACCTGCACCTGCGCCGGGGGGTGCGCCTGCTCGAGGGCGCGGGGCTCTCGCGGCTCACCGGTGAGGGACGCGTGACCGGGGCGGAGCTTGCCGACGGGCGGCGGCTCGAGGTGGACTTCGTCGTCGTCGGCATCGGCATCATGCCGGCGGTGGACCTGGCGCAGGCGGCGGGGCTGAGGGTCGAAAACGGGATCGCGGTCGATGATCGGGGGCGCACTTCGGACCCGGCGGTCTGGGCGGCGGGCGACTGCGCATCCTTCGCCTTTCGCGGCGCGCGCATCCGGCTGGAAAGCGTGCAGAACGCCATCGACCAGGCCGAGGCGGTGGCGGCGAACATGCTGGGCGCGGGCGCGCCCTACGCGCCGGTGCCCTGGTTCTGGTCCGACCAGTACGAGACCAAGCTGCAGATCGCCGGGCTCAACACCGGCTATGACCGGGTGATCGTGCGCGAGGCCGGCGCGGCGCGCAGCCACTGGTATTTCGCCGGCGAGACCTTCCTCGCCGTCGACGCGATAGACGATCCGCGCGCCTACATGTTGGGCAAGCGGCTGCTCGAGGCCGGGCGATCGCCCGACCCGGCGGCGCTGGCCGACCCGGCGACGGATCTGAAGTCGCTCCTGCGCTGAGATGCGGATCATCGGCGGGGCGCATCGCGGGCTGAAACTGGCCGAGATCGGCGCTGGCGACGAGGCGGCGCGGCTGCGTCCCTCCTCCGACCGGCTGCGCGAGGCGCTCTTCAACATGCTCGCGCAGGGGCGGATGGGCGACCGGGTGCGGGGCGCGCGGGTGCTCGACCTCTTCGCCGGNACCGGGGCGCTGGGGCTCGAGGCGCTGTCGCGGGGTGCCGTGCAGGTGACCTTCGTCGAGACCGGGGCGCCGGCGCGGGCGCTNATCCGCGCCAATGTCGAGAAGATGCGCGCGATGGGGGCGACGCGGCTCTACCGGCGCGACGCGACCGATCTGGGGGCGAACCGGGGGCCGGGCTTCGACCTCGTCTTCCTCGATCCGCCCTATGGACAGGGGCTCGGCGAGGCGGCGCTCGCCTCGGCGCTTGCGGGCGGCTGGCTCGCCCCGGGCGCGCTGGTCGTCTGGGAGGAGGCCGCGCCGCAACTGCCGCCCGAGGGTTTCGCGCTCGTCGACCGGCGCCGCTACGGCGCGGCGCATGTGACGGTACTGGAATACACCGGCTGAACCATCGGCGCCCAAGGGAAGGGGCGGGCACCGCGGCGCCCGCCCCTCCCTCGCGGCGTTACTGCCCCCGTCAGTAGATGTCGCCGCGGGTGTTGTAGACGTTGAACTTGCCGGTCGGCGTGATCAGGCGCTCGTCCTTGATCACGTGACGCAACTCCAGCGTCTGGTCATCGACGATGACGACTGCCGAGACCATGTCCGCCGCGTTCCAGACCGAGAACCAGATCTCGGTGCCTTCGCGGTTGAACTCGCCCTGCACGACGCGCGGTTGGCCTTCCTCGATCCCGGCCCATTCGGCGATCGGCAGCACCGTATATTGCGGATCCTCCTCGACCATCTCGTCGATCTTGAAGACCGCGATCGAGCCCGAGATCTCCTCGTCGGGATGCAGCGGCGTGTCGACATAGAGGTGGTTCGAGTTCGGATGCGTCTTGACGAAGAGCGAGCCGCCGCCCTGGCCGTAGAGCGTCTGCACGACCTGCCAGGCGTTGTCGGGATGGCCCTCGGGGTCGGTCCCGATCAGCGAGATCGTGTCGTCACCCAGATGCGAGGTCACCCAGACCGGCCCGTGGACCGGGTGGTTGATGTTCGCCCCGCGCCCCGGATGCGGCGTGCGCCCCACCGGGATGAGCGCCTCGAGCCGGCCCTCGACCGTGTCGACGACGGCGATCGTGTCGCGGGCGTTGGCGGCCACCAGGAAGTAGCGCCGGCTCGAATCGAAGCCGCCGTCATGCAGGAAGCGTTCGGCGGCGATCGAGGTCACCTTCAGGTTCTCGATATCCGAGTAGTCGACCAGCTGGATGATCCCCGTCTCCTTGATGTTGACGATGAATTCGGGCCGGTTGTGCGAGGCGACGATGGCGGCGACGCGCGGCTCGGGGTGGAATTCCTGCTCGTCGTAGATCATGCCGCGGGTCGAGACGATGCGCAGCGGTTCCAGCGTGTCGCCGTCCATGATCACGTATTGCGGCGGCCAGTAGGCGCCGGCGATGGCGTAGCGATCCTCCCAGCCGGGGGCCTTGGAGGTCTCGACCGAGCGCGCCTCGAGCCCGATGCGGATCGTGGCGACGACATTGGGCGTCTCGGCCCAGAGATCGATCATGTCGACCTTGGCGTCGCGGCCGATGACGTAGATGTAGCGCCCCGAGGCCGAAAGCCGGCTGATATGGACCGCGTAGCCGGTCTCGAGGATGGTGACGATCTCGTAGGTGCCGCCGTCGATCAGCGCCACCTCGCCCGAATCGCGCAGGGTGACCGAGAAGATGTTCTCCATGTCGAGGTCGTTCTGCGGCTCGGTCGGCCGATCCTCGGGCGCGACGTAGACTTCCCAGGTGGCGCGCATCGCCGACATGCCGAATTCGGGCGGCGTCGGCGGCGTGATGAGGAGATAGCGCACCATCAGGTCGATTTCCTCGTCGGAAAGCTCGCCCGAGGTGCCCCAGTTCGGCATGCCCGCCGGCGAACCGAAATAGATGAAGGATTCCAGCGCCTCGTAACCGCGGTCGCGGGTGATGTCGGTGGTCAGCGGCGAGCCGGTGGCGCCGGTGCGCAGGACGCCATGGCAGCCGGCGCAACGCTCGAAGTAGAGGGTCGCGGCGCGGTTGAACTCGTCCTGGGTGATGACCGGGTCGTCGGGCTGCAGGCCGGGCAGCTCGACGCCGATATCGGCCAGCGTGGTGGCGCTGAACTCGTACTGGGCGGTCGGTCCATCGGCATGCGCGGCGGTTTCCTGCGCCAGCGCCGGCAGCGCGGCCAGCGACAACGCGAGGCCGGTCGCCATCGCAAGGTTGCGGGATTGTCGGATTTTCACCATGGCAGGACTCCTGTCAGCTGGGTGCGGATGAAACGGGAAGGCCCGTGGGGAACCGGCCGGGGGCGTGCCGTTACCCCGTCGGATGGCGCGGTGCGCGGTGCTTCGCCTCTGATTGAACCCTCGAACACCGAAACCTCCCTCCGGATGTGCCGAGTCGCGGCAGACGGGATTCCCGTTGCCAGAGGCAACCATGCCGCAAGACCACGCCCGCGGCCATGTGGCGGGATGTCGCTTCACATGTGAAATAAAATATACACCGCGCGCGAAGGTTTTTGCAAGGCAAACCTCGGCGCGCGCTGGCGGCGGGCCGGCTTGCGGTCGGGCGATGCGGTCAGGCGCGGCGGGCGTCGATCCGGGCGACGCCGAGGACCTGCAGCACCTTCGCCTCGATATCGGCGGCGTTGAGCCCGGCGACGGCGTACATGTCGGCAGGGCTCGCCTGGTCGATGAAGATGTCGGGCAGAACCATCGCGCGGAACTTCAGCCCGCTATCGAAGACGCCTTCCTCGGCGAGATACTGCGCGACATGGCTGCCGAAGCCGCCGACCGCACCCTCCTCGACGGTGATCAGCGCCTCGTGCCCGCGCGCCAGCCGCAGGATCAGCTCGCGGTCAAGCGGCTTGGCGAAGCGGGCGTCGGCGATGGTGGGATTGATTCCGCGCGCCTCCAGCGCCTCGGCGGCCTTCAGCACCTCGGCCAGACGCGTGCCGAAGGAGAGGATCGCGACGCGTCCGCCCTCGCGGATCATGCGACCGCGGCCGATCTCCAGCGGCTGGCCGCGCTCGGGCATCTCGACGCCGACACCCTCGCCGCGCGGGAAGCGGAAGGCGATGGGGCCGGCGTCATGCGCAGCCGCCGTGGCGACCATGTGCACCAGTTCCGCCTCGTCGGCCGCGGCCATGACGACGAAGCCGGGCAAGTTCGCAAGGTAGGCGACGTCGAAGGCGCCGGCATGGGTGGCGCCGTCGGCGCCGACGAGTCCCGCGCGGTCGATGGCGAAGCGCACCGGCAGGCGCTGGATGGCGACGTCGTGGACGACCTGGTCGTAGCCACGCTGCAGGAAGGTCGAGTAGATCGCGGCGAAGGGCTTCATCCCCCCGGCGGCGAGGCCGGCGGCGAAGGTCACGCCGTGCTGCTCGGCGATGCCGACGTCGAAGCAGCGTTTCGGGAAACGCTCGGCAAAGAGGTTCAGCCCGGTGCCGTCGGGCATCGCCGCGGTGATCGCCACGATCCGGTCGTCGCGCTCGGCCTCGGAGACCAGCGCGCGGGCGAAGACCTTGGTGTAGCTCGGCGCGTTCGAGGGGGCGGGCTTCGGCTTGCCGGTGACCATGTCGAACTTGCCGGTCGCGTGGCCGCGATCCGCCGCCTCCTCGGCCGGGGCGTAGCCCTTGCCTTTCTTCGTGAGAACGTGAATGAGCATCGGCCCGGTGGCGCGCTCGCGCACCAGCCGCAGGATCGGCAAGAGCTGCCCCAGGTCGTGCCCGTCGATCGGGCCGAGATAGGAAAACCCCAGCTCCTCGAAGAGCGTGCCGCCGACGGTGAGGTGCTTGAGCAGGTCCTTGGCGCGTTTCGCCCCCTCCTGGAAGGGCTGCGGCAGCAGGCTGAGCGCGCTCTTCGCCGCCGCCTTGAGGTCGTGCAGCGGCGCCTCGGCATAGAGTCGCGAGAGATAGGACGAGAGCGCCCCGGTCGGCGGCGCGATCGACATCTCGTTGTCGTTGAGGATCACGAAGAGCCGCTTTCCCAGGTGGCCGGCGTTGTTCAGCGCCTCGAAGGCCATGCCGGCGCTCATCGCGCCGTCGCCGATCACCGCGATCGCGTCACCGAGCGCCGGGTCCGGCGCGCCGCCCAGCTCGCGCGCCATGGTGAAGCCGAGCGCCGCCGAGATCGAGGTCGAGCTATGCGCCGCGCCGAACGGGTCGTAGGGCGATTCCGAGCGCTTGGTGAAGCCCGAGAGCCCGTCCTTCTGGCGCAGCGTGCGGATCCGGTCGCGCCGGCCGGTGAGGATCTTGTGCGGGTAGCACTGGTGGCCGACATCCCAGATCAGCCGGTCGCGCGGCGTGTCGAAGACGGCGTGGATCGCGACGGTCAGTTCCACCACGCCGAGCCCCGCGCCGAGATGCCCGCCGGTCTCGGAGACGGCGCTGATCGTCTCGGCGCGCAACTCGTCGGCGAGCTGGCGCAGCTGCGTGTCCGAAAGGCCGCGCATGTCGGCCGGGATGCGGACCCGGTCCAGAAGCGGGGTATGCGGGCGATGGGTCATCGGTACTCCGTCACTTCTCGCGGCAGACCACGAAGCGCGCCGCCTCCCGCAGCGGCCCGGCCTGCGCGCCATAGGGGGCGAGCGCTTCGCAGGCTTCCTCGGCCAGCGCCCGGGCCCGGGCGCGGGCGCCCTCGAGGCCGAGAAGCGAGACGAAGGTTGCCTTGCCGGCCTCGGCATCCTTCTTCACCCGCTTGCCGAGGAGCTTCACGTCTCCCTCGCAATCCAAGATATCGTCGGCGATCTGAAAGGCCAGCCCCAGCGCGCCGGCATAGGCCTGAAGCGGCGCGATATCGGCCCCGGCCATGCGCGGCCCGGCGGTCGCCGCCCAGGCGATCAGCGCCCCGGTCTTCGCCGCCTGCAACCGGCCGACGGCGTCGAGGTCGAGCGCCTCGGGCGCGGCGCCGGCGGCGATGTCCAGCATCTGACCGTAGGCCATCCCGCGCGCGCCCGTTGCCTGCGCCAGGGCGTGGACGAGCTCGGCCGCGCGCGGCTGGCCGGGCTGCGCCAGGAGCTCGAAGGCGAGCGATTGCAGCGCGTCGCCGGCAAGGATCGCCACCGCCTCGGACCAGGCCAGATGCACGGTGGGCCGGCCGCGGCGCAGGTCGTCATCGTCCATCGCCGGCAGGTCGTCATGGATCAGCGAGAAGCTGTGCATCGCCTCGATCGCCGCCGCGGCATCGAGCGCGTGGTCGCGCGCGACGCCGTGCAGCGCCGCGCTCTCCATGACCAGGAAGCCGCGCAGCCCCTTGCCGCCGGCGACCGCATAGGCCATGGCCGCGCGCAGCTCGCTTTCCGGCAGGGCGTCGATGGCGGCGATCAGCCGCGCCTCGACCGCCGTCGAGACGGCGGCCAGACGCCCGGGGAAGCTCATTCGGGGTCGAGCGGCGCGGTCCCGGCGGGCGTACCGTTCTCGGCCAGCGTGATCTGCTCGATCCGCGCCTGCGCGCGGGCGAGCTGCGCCTCGCAGTGCTTCTTCAGCTCGGCCCCGCGTTCGTAGAGCGCGATCGACGCGTCGAGCGCGACATCGCCGCGCTCCAGCTGGCCGACGACGTTCTCCAGCTCCTTCAGCGCCTCCTCGAAGGTGAGTTCGGCCACCGGCTTCATGCGCCCCGCTCCATCAGCACCCGGACATGCGCCGCGACCGAGGCCGCCAGCGCGTCGAGATCATAGCCGCCCTCCAGCGCCGAGACCACCCGGCCGCCGGCATATCTGTCGGCAATGTCGCACAACTGCCGCGTGATCCATTCGAAATCCGGGGTACCAAGCGCCAGTTGCGCCAGCGGATCGGCCCGATGCGCGTCGAAGCCGGCCGAGATCAGGACGAGTTCGGGCCGGAACGCGTCGATCCGCGGCAGTGCCTCGCGCTCCCAGACGGCGCGGAAGCGCGCGCCGTCGGCGCCCGGCGGCAGCGGCAGGTTGAGCACGTTGTCATGCGCGCCGCGCTCGTCCGGGGCGCCGGTGCCGGGCCAGAGCGGCATCTGGTGGCTGGAGACGAAGAGCGCGCGCGGCTCGTCCCACAGCAGNTCCTGCGTGCCGTTGCCGTGATGGACGTCGAAATCGACGACCGCGACGCGGGCGAGCCCGTGATCGTCGAGCGCGCGCTTCGCCGCGATGGCGACATTGCCGAAAAGGCAGAAGCCCATCGGCGTCGCGCGTTCGGCGTGGTGGCCTGGCGGGCGGATGGCGGCAAAGGCGTTCCGCGCCTCGCCCGCGATCACCATGTCGAGCGCGCCCAGCACCTGGCCCAGCCCGCCGAGCGCCGCGTGCCAGCTGCCCGGCGAGACATGCGTGTCGGGATCGAGCGCGCGCGAGCCCTCGGCCGGGATCGCGGCGCGGATGCGGTCGACATAGCTCTGCGGATGGCAGCGCAGCACCTCGCCCAGCTCGGCCTCCGGCGCCTGGCGACGGATCAGCGGGTCGAAATCGGGCGCATCCAGCGCCTTCAGGATCGCCTCCAGCCGGGCGACGCGCTCGGGATGGCCCGCGGGCGTGACATGGCGGAGGCAGGCGGGGTCGGTGAAGAAGGCGGTCGGCATGGCGCCAGCTATAGTCGATTGTCCGGCGCCCGCAACTCCCCGCCGCCGGGCTCGGCAGGGGCTGGCGCAGATGCGGTCAATCGGGCTAGGTTCGGGTCGGGAGAAGCAGGGGAGGAAGCCATGAAGACTCGCGCCGCCGTCGCCTTCGAGGCGAAGAAACCGCTGGAGATCGTCGAGCTTGACCTGGAGGGCCCGCGCGAGGGCGAGGTCCTGGTCGAGATCATGGCGACCGGCATCTGCCACACCGATGCCTACACGCTCGACGGCTTCGACAGCGAGGGGATCTTCCCCTCGATCCTCGGTCACGAGGGCGCGGGCGTCGTGCGCGAGGTCGGCCCGGGCGTGAAGTCGGTCAGGCCCGGCGACCATGTCATCCCGCTCTACACGCCCGAATGCCGCGAGTGCAAAAGCTGCCTGAGCGGCAAGACCAACCTCTGCACCGCGATCCGGGCGACGCAGGGCAAGGGGGTGATGCCCGACGGTACCAGCCGGTTCAGCTACAAGGGCGACACGATCTATCACTACATGGGCTGCTCGACATTCTCGAACTTCACCGTCCTGCCCGAGATCGCGGTCGCCAAGGTCGATCCCGACGCCCCCTTCGACAAGATCTGCTATGTCGGTTGCGGCGTCACCACCGGTGTCGGCGCGGTGATCAACACCGCCAAGGTGGAACCGGGGGCGAATGTCGTCGTCTTCGGCCTGGGCGGGATCGGGCTCAACGTCATCCAGGGCGCGCGCATGGTCGGCGCCGACAAGATCATCGGCGTCGACATCAACGACGCCAAGGAGGAATGGGGCCGCCGCTTCGGCATGACCGATTTCGTCAACCCGAAGAAGGTTTCGGGCGACATCGTCGCGCATCTGGTGGAACTCACCGATGGCGGGGCGGACTACACCTTCGACTGCACCGGCAACACCACCGTCATGCGCCAGGCGCTGGAGGCCTGCCACCGCGGCTGGGGCGTCTCGACCGTGATCGGGGTGGCCGAGGCCGGCAAGGAGATCGCGACCCGGCCCTTCCAGCTGGTCACCGGGCGGGTTTGGAAGGGTACGGCCTTCGGCGGCGCGCGCGGGCGCACCGACGTGCCGAAGATCGTCGACTGGTACATGAAGGGCCGGATCGAGATCGACCCGATGATCACCCATGTCCTGTCGCTCGAGGAAATCAACAAGGGGTTCGACCTGATGCATGCCGGCGAATCGATCCGCTCGGTGGTGGTCTACTGATGGAGCGGATCAACCGCTGGCGCGCCCATGAGGGCTGGCAGGAGGTCTGGCGGCATGCGAGCCAGGTCACCGGCACGGCGATGGAATTCTCGATCTTCCTGCCCGACGCGGCCGAGGGCGCGCGGCTGCCGGTGGTCTGGTACCTCTCGGGGCTGACCTGCAGCTGGGCGAACGTGACCGAGAAGGGCGAGTTTCGCGCCGCCTGCGCGCGGCACGGGCTGATCTTCGTCGCGCCCGACACCTCGCCGCGCGGCGAGGGCGTGCCGGACGATCCCGACGGCGCCTGGGATTTCGGCCTCGGCGCCGGCTTCTACGTCGATGCGACGCAGAATCCCTGGGCGCGGCACTACCGGATGCGCTCCTATGTCGAGGGAGAACTGCCGGCGCTGATCGCCGGGCACTTCCCGGCCGACATGGACCGGCAGGGGATCATGGGCCATTCGATGGGCGGGCACGGGGCGCTGACCATCGCGCTGCGCAATCCCGACCGGTTCCGCGCGGTCTCGGCCTTCGCGCCGATCGCGGCACCCTCGGACTGTCCCTGGGGGCAGAAGGCGCTGGGTCGCTACCTCGGCGAGGATCGCGCCGCCTGGGCCGAGTACGACGCCTGCCGCCTGATCGAGGCCGGCCACCGGGTGGCGGCCCTGCGCGTCGACCAGGGCGCGGCCGACGGGTTCCTCAAGGAACAGCTCAAGCCCGAGGCGCTGCGCGCGGCCTGTGCCCGCGCGGGTCAGCCGCTGGAACTGGCGCTGCACGAGGGCTACGACCACAGCTACTACTTCATCTCGAGCTTCATGGCCGATCAGCTCGACTGGCAGGCTGCGCGGCTCGCCGGTTGAACGCCGCATGATGTCGTGCCTCGGTGGACGGGAAAGAGTCCCGCCGCCGGCTCGACCCGGCGGGACAGGCGCACCGCGCCGCCGCCGATCGGTTCCGATGGCCCCTTTGCGCGTGAAAATGGGGCCGGTGCCAGAAGTTTCGTTGTGGTTAACGGCGCTCGTTCGTCATTGTTTTGCAACGACTTGCAAAAGCGTGCGCATGCGCACACCGTGCGCGCCCGGACCCGCGCGCGCCGCCAGAACCCGCCCGGACCCGCCCCCTCGGGGCGGGTCTCGATCACGTTCCTCAGGCCGTCCGATCAGGCGGCGGCGGCGGTGCCCGTGTAGAAGGTCTCGCCCCGCGCGGCCATGTCGCGCAGCATCTGCGGCGCCTCGAACCGCGCGCCGTGCCGGGCCTTAAGGTCGGCGCAGATCTCGACCGCGCGGGCCGCGCCCAGCATGTCGAGCCAGGAGAATGGCCCGCCCGACCAGGGCGCGAAGCCCCAGCCCAGGATCGCGCCGACATCGCCCTCGCGGATGTCGGTCAGCACGCCGGTCTCCAGCGCGCGCACCGCCTCGAGCACCTGCGCCATCATCAGCCGGTGCTTGACCTCGGACAGTTCCGGCTGCTCGGCCGCGCGCGGGAACTTCCCGGCCAGCCCCTGCCAGTAGCCGAGCCGCTTGCCCGCCTCGTCGTAGTCGAAGAAGCCGGCCTTCGCCTTCCGGCCCAGCCTCCCCTGATCGACCATCCAGAACACCACCTCGTCCACCGCGTCGTCGGGATAGGCCTCGCCCATCGCCGCCTTCGTCGCCCTTGCGATCTTGGCGCCGAGGTCGAGCGAGGTCTCGTCCACGAGTTGCAGCGGCCCGACCGGGAAGCCCAGAAGCCGCGCGGCATTGTCGACAAGCGCCGGCGCGACGCCCTCCTTCACCAGCCGCATCCCCTCGTTGATATAGGGGATGATGCAGCGGTTGGCGTAGAAGAAGCGCGCGTCGTTGACCACGATCGGGGTCTTGCGGATCTGGCGGACATAATCGAGCGCCTTGGCCACCGCGCGGTCGCCCGTCTCCCGGCCCTTGATGATCTCGACCAGAAGCATCTTGTCGACCGGGCTGAAGAAATGGATGCCGATGAACTGCTCGGGCCGCCGGCTCGCCTTCGCCAGCTCGCCGATCGGCAGGGTCGAGGTGTTGGTGGCGAAGATCGCCTCCGCGGGTATGACTTCTTCGGCCCGCGCCGTCACCTCGGCCTTGACCTTCGGATCCTCGAACACGGCCTCGATGACCAGATCACATCCCTCGAGCCTGCCGTAATCCGTCGTGGGGAGGATCCGCCCCAGCACCTCGGCCTTCGTCGCCTCGGTGAGCTTGCCGCGCTTGATCCCCTTGTCGAGGATGCCCTCGGAATAGGACTTGCCCTTCTCGGCGGCCTCCTGGCTGGCGTCGATCAGCACGACCTCCATGCCGGCATTGGCCGAGACATAGGCGATGCCCGCGCCCATCATGCCGGCGCCCAAGACGCCCAGCTTCTTCACCCGCTGGTCTGGCGCCGCGGGGCGGTTCGCGCCCTTCTCCAGCGCCTCCTTGTTGACGAAAAGTGCGCGCGTCATCGCCTGCGACGAGGGGTTGAGGATCAGGTTGGTGAAGTACCGCGCCTCGATCCTCAGCGCGGTGTCGAAGGGCACCTGCAGCCCCTCGTACACGGCCGAGAGCAGCGCCTTGGCGGCGGGGTAGACGCCCCATGTCTTCGAATGGACCATGACCGAGGCGCCGACGAAGGTCATGAAGCCCGACGGGTGATAGGGCGCGCCGCCGGGCACCTTGTAGCCCTTGGCGTCCCAGGGCTTGACCAGATCGGCGTCCCTGGCGTTCAGCACCCATTCCTTCGCGCGGGTCAGCAGCTCGTCCGCCGGCACCACCTCGTCGATCAGTCCCGCCGCCTTGGCCTTGGCCGGCGCCAGCGTCTTGCCCTCCAGCAGATAGGGCGCCGCGGCCATCGCGCCCAGCTTGAAGGCCAGCCGCGTGGTGCCGCCGCCGCCGGGAAAGAGCCCGATCATGATCTCGGGCAGGCCGATCTTCGCCTTCGGGTTGTCGGCGGCGAAGATGCGATGCGTGGCCAGCGGCAACTCCAGCCCGATCCCCAGCGCCGTGCCGGGCATCGCGGTGACGATGGGCTTGCCGCCCTTGAGCGTCTTCGGGTCCATCCCGGCGCGCTCGATCTTGCGCATCAGGTGGTGGTTCGACATGATCCAGTCGAAGATCGCCTGCGCCGGATTCTCGCCCACCGAGTCGCGGTCCTGCGACATCACGTTCAGGTCCATCCCGGCGGCGAAATCGGCCTTTGCCGAGGTCAGGATCACCCCCTTCACCTTGTCGTCGGCGAGCGCCCGGTCGACATGCGCCTCGAGTTCCTTCAGCCCCTCGACCGACATCACGTTCATGGACTTGCCGGGGACGTCCCAGGCGATCGTGGCGACGCCCTCGGCATCGACGGAGTAGTTGAATTCGCTCATGTCGTGTTTCCCTTTCCGGGGTAGGGGGTGCCGTCCCTGCGGGTGAAGCGGTTGCCCTCGGGCGTGATCGTCACCTTCAGGTCGATATCGGAATAGTGGGCGATGTCGTGGTCGAGCCGCGTGCCGACCACGAGCAGGCGGCACGCGGCCGGCCCGCGGTTGATGAAGTGATGCCCGTCGGGATTGCCGGCGGGGAAGGCCGCGCAATCGCCCGCGCGCATCGGCGTCTCGCCGGCATCCTCTACCAGCACGCAGTCGCCCTGCAGCACCATCACGAACTCGTCCTCGTTCTCGTGCCAGTGCCGCATCGAGGATTTCGCGCCGGGTTCGAGGATCGTGACGTTGACGCCGAACTGGCTCAGCCCGCCCGCATCCGAAAGCATCAGCGCGCTGCGCCCGCGCGCCTCGGCGTCGTAGGGCGGCGGATAGGTCGTCGTCGTGCGCAGGCGCACGCTGGCGGGGTCGATCCTCGGCATCAGAGCCGCTCGATGATCGTGGCCGCGCCCATCCCCGAGCCGATGCAGAGCGTGGCGAGCCCGGTACCCTTGCCGGTGCGTTCGAGCTCGTCCAGCAGCGTGCCGAGGATCATCGCCCCCGTGGCGCCCAGCGGATGGCCCATGGCGATGGCGCCGCCGTTGACGTTGACCCGGTCATGGTCGATGTCGAAGGCCTGCATGAAGCGCATCACGACCGAGGCGAAGGCCTCGTTGATCTCGAAGAGGTCGATGTCGGAAATCTGCATGCCTGATTCCCGCAGGATCTTCTCGGTCACCGGTACCGGCCCGGTCAGCATGATCGTCGGGTCCGAGCCGATCTTGGCCGTGGCGCGAATGCGGGCGCGGGGTTGCAGGCCGTACTTCTCGCCGAACTCCCGATTGCCGATCAGCACCGCGGCCGCCCCGTCGACGATCCCGCTGGAATTGCCCGCATGGTGGATATGTTCGATTTTCTCAAGTTCCGGGTATTTCATGATCGCGATCTTGTCGAAGCCCGGCATCACCTCGCCCATGTCCTTGAACGAGGGTTTCAATGCGCCGAGCGACTGCATGTCGGTCTCAGGCCGCATGTGCTCGTCCCGGTCGAGAATCGTCAGGCCGTTGATGTCGCGCACCGGCACGACCGATTTCTCGAACCGCCCCTCGTCCCAGGCCTTCTTCGCGCGCTTTTGCGATTCCATCGCCAGCGCGTCGGCCTCGTCGCGCGAGAAGCCGTACTTCGTGGCGATGATGTCGGCCGAGATCCCCTGCGGGACGAAGTAGTTGGCGATCGCGATCGCCGGGTCGACCGCGATCGCGCCGCCATCCATCCCCATCGGCACGCGCGACATCGCCTCGACGCCGCCCGCGACATAGGCCATGCCGGCCCCGCCGCGCACCTGGTTGGCGGCCATGTTCACCGCCTCGAGCCCCGAGGCGCAGAAGCGGTTGATGCTGACCCCCGGCACGCTTTCGTCGAACTCGGACGCCAGCACCGCGGTCCGCGCAAGACAGGCGCCCTGTTCGGCGACCTGGGTCACGTTGCCCCAGATCACGTCCTCGATGGCGCGGGTGTCCAGCGCGTTGCGCTCCTTGATGGCGTTGAGCGCGATCGCCGAAAGCCGCGGCGCGCTCACCTCGTGAAGGCTGCCGTCCTTGCGGCCCTTGCCGCGCACCGTCCGGCAGGCGTCGTAGATATAGGCATCGGTCATCGTGGTCTCCTTCATTGCCGGTCGGCCGGTGAGCCGGGCATCAACTCGTAGGGATGCTTCCATCCGGGCTGCGCGCTCAGGCGCGAGAGCCAGGCGTCGACATGCGGCCAGTCCCCACGGACGAAGCCGAAGGGTTCGGGATAGTAGAGATAGCCCGCGCAGGCGCAGTCGGCGATCGAGGGCGCGCCGCCGGCGATCCAGTCGCGCCCGTCGAGATGCGCGTCGAGCACCCTGTAGGCCGAATTGAGCCGCGCCTTGAGGAAATCGATCACCGGCGCGGGGCGCTTCTCCTCGGGCAGGAAATTGGCGAGGAACCGCACCGTGCCCGCCTGGCTCGACAGCTTGTGATTGTCCCACAGTACCCAGCGCAGCACTTCCGGATCCTCGACCCCGGCCATCCGGCCGGTCGCGCGCGCCACATGCGCCTGGATCGCTCCCGATTGCGTCAGCACCAACTCGCCCTCGACCATCACCGGCACCTCGCCCATCGGGTTTAGCGCGCGGAACTCCGCCCCGCGCGTCTCGCCGCCGAAGAAATCGACGAAGCGCGGCGCCCAGTCATGGCCGCAGAGCGCCATGGTCAGCGCTGCCTTGTAGGCATTTCCCGATTCGCCGAAGCAGTAAAGCGTCGCTGTCATCGTCCGTTCCCCCTTTTCGCCGCGCCGCAGGCGCGGCGCCCGGCCCAACGCGAGGAAGGTTGCGCCGCAGGCGCAGCCTGACGAGCGGCGGGAGCACCTCCGGGCGCCGCGTTCACAGCGACCTCCCGATCAGTTCCTTCATGATCTCGTTGGTGCCGCCATAGATGCGCTGCACGCGCGCGTCAGTCCACATCTCGGCAACGGCATACTCGGTCATGAAGCCGTAGCCGCCATGCAGCTGCACGCAGTCGTCGATCACCGCGCATTGCAGGTCGCTCAGCCAGTATTTCGACATCGCCGCCAGCTCGACCGTGAGTTCCCCCTTCAGATGCGCCTCGATGCAGCGGTCGAGGAAGGCCCGGGCGACGACGGCCTGGGTCTTGCACTCCGCCAGCTTGAAGCGGGTGTTCTGGAAGTTGATGATCGGCTGCCCGAAGGCCTCGCGCTCCTTGCAGTAGGCGATGGTCCGCGCCACCGCCCCCTCGATCGCGCCGACCGCGCCGCAGCCGATGATCAGTCGCTCCTGCGGCAGCTGTTCCATCATCTGGTAGAACCCCATCCCCTCCTGCCCGCCGAGGATGTTCTCGGGCGGCAGGGCGACCTCGTCGAAGAAGAGCTCGGACGTGTCCGCCGCCTTGAGCCCCACCTTGTCGAGGTTGCGCCCCCGCCGGAAGCCCTCGGCCCCGTCGGTTTCCACCACCACCAGCGAGACGCCCTTGGCCTTGGCGTTCGGGTCGGTCTTGGCGGCGACGACGATCAGGTTGGCGTGCTGGCCGTTGGTGATGAAGGTCTTCGAGCCGGTCAGCCGGTACACATTGCCGTCGCGGATGGCGCGGGTCCTGAGGTTCTGCACGTCTGACCCGCCCGAGGGTTCGGTCATGGCCAGCGCGCCCACCATCTCGCCCGAGGCCATCTTCGGCAGCCAGCGCTTCTTCTGCTCCTCGGTGCCGTAGGCAAGGATGTAATGCGCCACGATGCCGGAATGGATGCCGTTGCCCCAGCTGGCCAGGTTCGCCCGGCCGGCCTCCATGTAGATCACCGCCTCGTGGCCGAAATCGCCGCCCGCGCCGCCGTATTCCTCGGGGATCGAGGCGCAGAGGAGCCCGACCTCGCCCGCTTCTTGCCAGGTCGTGCGGTCCATCTCGCCCTGATCGCGCCAGCGGTCGAAATGCGGCGCCCATTTCTCGGCGATGAAGTCGCGCGTCATCTCCTCGAGCATCCGGTGCTCGTCGGTCATCCAGGCGGATGCCATCAGCGGAAACGTCATCTCGGTCCCTCCCGCACCCGGCCGAGGCGCCGGGCGCCGTCTGTCGGTCTCGCTTTCCGGGCGCGGCAGTTGCGCCCGGCCCCTCTCACCCACCGCCGCCTCAGAAGGCGGCGGCATCCAGCGCCATGACCGGCTCGGCACCCGATTCGATCCGCCGCAGGTGCAGCGCGGTCGCCGGCAACTGCCGCGCCATGTAATAGCGCCCGGTGGCGAGCTTCGTCTCGTAGAACGTGGCATCGCCCGCGCCCGCCTTCAAGGCGGCCTGCGCGGCCTTCGCCATCCGCGCCCACATCAGGCCGAGGCAGACATGGCCGAAGAGATGCATGAAGTCGGTGGCGCCGGAAAGCGCCGCCTCGGGCTTCTTCATCCCGTGCTGCATGAAGAACATCGCCGCCGCCTGCAGATCCTTCGAAGCGGCCTTGAGCGGCTCGAGGAAGTCGCGCTTCAGTTCCTCGTCGCCCTCGTTTTCCTTGATGAAGGCCTTCACCATCTCGAAGAAGCCCATGACATGCTTGCCGCCGTCCTGGGCCAGTTTGCGGCCCACGAGGTCGAGCGCCTGGATGCCGTTCGCGCCCTCGTAGATCATGGCGATGCGGGCGTCGCGGACATACTGCGACATGCCCCATTCCTCGATATAGCCATGCCCGCCATAGACCTGCTGCGCCTGCACGGTCGCATCGAAGCCGCGATCGGTCAGGAAGCCCTTGATCACCGGGGTGAGCAGGCTGATCAGCCCCTCGGCATCGGCATCCCCGGACCGGTGCGAGCGGTCGATCAGATGCGCTCCCCAGAGCGCGAGCGCCCGCGCGCCCTCGACGAAGCTCTTCTGGTCCATCAGCGCGCGGCGGATGTCGGGATGGACGATCAGCGGGTCGGCGGGGCCGTCGGGATTGGCCTTGCCGCCGACGGCGCGACCCTGCAGGCGGTCCCGTGCATAGGCGAGCGCGTTCTGATAGGCGGCCTCGGCCTGGGCATAGCCCTGTACGCCGACGCCAAGCCGCGCCTCGTTCATCATCGTGAACATCGCGCGCATGCCCTTGTGCAGTTCGCCCACCAGCCAGCCGGTCGCGCCGTCGTAGTTCATCACGCAGGTCGAATTGGCGTGGATGCCCATCTTTTCCTCGATCTTGCCGCAAGAGACGGCGTTGCGGGCGCCCAGTGACCCGTCCTCGTCGACCAGGAACTTGGGAACCACGAAGAGCGAGATGCCTTTCGTCCCCTCGCCCCCGCCCGGCGCCTTGGCGAGCACCAGGTGGACGATGTTCTCGGCCATGTCGTGCTCGCCCGCCGAGATGAAGATCTTCTGCCCCGTGATCCGGTAGCTGCCGTCGTCCTGCGGCTCGGCCTTGGTGCGGATCATGCCCAGATCGGTGCCGCAATGCGGCTCGGTCAGGTTCATCGTGCCGGTCCAGTCCATGCTGACCAGCTTCGGCAGATAGGTCCGTTTCTGCGCCTCGCTGCCATGCGCCAGAAGCGCGTTGATCGCCCCATGCGTCAGCCCCTGGTACATGTTGAGCGCCATGTTCGCGGCGACGAAGATCTCGCCCACCGCCGAGCCGATGACGATCGGCAGGTTCTGCCCGCCATACTCCTCCGGCAGGTCGAGCCCGTTCCAGCCGCCGGCCCTGATCTCGTCGAAGGCCTCCCGGAACCCCTCGGGGGTGTAGACGACGCCGTTTTCCAGCCGGCAGCCCTGTGCATCGCCCGCCGCATTGAGCGGCGCGAGCTTCTCGGCGGCGAGCTTCGCGGCCTCGTCGAGGATCGCGCCGGTGAAGTCGCGCTCCAGCTCGGCATGACCGGGCAGGTCGCTGTCGGCGATCCTGAGCACGTCGTGCAGGACGAACTGCAGGTCGGTAACGGGGGCGGTATAGGTCGGCATCGTCGTCTCCTCACGGGTTCCCGCGCGCGTTGCGATTTCGTGCTGCGGCACGGGCGCGGTCGATTCTCGGTCGGTTCACTCGGCGGCGGAGCGGCGGAAGGATGCGATCATCTCGGCGCCCCATTCCAGCTGGCCGCGCAGTTCCTCGATCGCTTCGTCCAGCTCGTCGCGCTGGCGCTCCATCTGCGCCAGGCGTTCGCGCGCGACCTCGTAGGTGCGGCGCAACTGCTCCTCCTGCGCGTCGCCCCGGTCATATAGGTCCAGAAGCTGGCGCATCTCCTCGAGGCTGAAACCGAAGCGCTTGCCGCGCAGGATCAGCTTCAGCCGGCCCCGGTCGCGCCGCGTGTAGAGCCGCTTCTGGCCCTCGCGCAGCGGGAAGAGGAGTTCCTTCGATTCGTAGAAGCGCAGGGCCCGCGGCGTCACGTCAAACGCATCGCACATCTCGCGGATCGTCATCAGGTCGTCGTCCATCGGACATCTCCTTCCGGCCCGCCCGGGGCACCGCGCCGCCTCACGTCGGGCGCGTCGGAAACCGTGTAGCAGCGAAGTTGACGTTAACGTAAGCCTGAACGCCACGTCACGGCGCGCCCGTGACGCAGGGTCACGCCCCGTCCTCGGACAGAAGCCGCGCCGCCTCCTCGCGCAGCGCCTTGAGATCCCCGATCGTCTCGCCGAGTTCCGCGCGCTGGCGCTCGAGTTCCAGGAGTTGGCGGTCGGCATTCTCGATGAAGATCTCGAGTTGCGGGCGCGAGCCCCTGGTCTCGTAGATCTCCAGCCATTGCCGGATTTCCTCGAGGCTGAAGCCGAAGCGCCGCCCGCGCAGGATCAGCGTCATCCGCGCCACCTCGCGCGGGCCGTAGAACCGGTTGCGGCCGTCCTTCTCGGGGCTCAGAAGCTCGATATACTCGTAATACCTGAGCGTGCGCGGCGTCACGTCGAACTTGGCGCACATCTGCTTGAAGGACAGCTTCGTCTCGCTCATCGCGCGGCTCCGGGCGGGCTCGGCTCAACCTATGCCGTGCGGGCGCCACGCGCAACATCGCGCCGCCCCTTGCGCTGCCCGGCCGGCCGGGGCAACCTTCGCGCGATCCCGACGCAGCCGCAGGCCCGCCATGACCGAACCCACCGCCGCCCAGAGGTTCATCGAAGCCATCCCGCACAGCCAGGCGCTGGGCATGGTCCTCGAGGAGGTCGGCGACGGGCGCGCCACGATCAGCATGGCCTGGGACGAACGCTTCGTCGGCGACCCGGCGACGGGGGTGATCTCGGGCGGTGCGGTCTCGGCGCTTCTCGACACCTGCTGCGGGGCGGCGGTCCTGTCGCATGCCGCCGCGGCCAGGGGCACGGCGACGCTGGATCTGCGCATCGACTACATGCGCGCGGCGAAGCCCGGCCAGCGGATCACCGCGCGCGCCGAATGCTATCACGCGACCCGTTCGGTCGCCTTCGTCCGCGCCACCGCCCATGACGAGGACACGGGCCTGCCGGTCGCCACCGCCGCCGGCGCCTTCACCATCGAGGGCAGTCGCAACGGCAACGCGCGCCGGCCCGGGGAAGGCGGCCTCGACGGCGGGCGGGTGG
>SL_3KL_010_SEDDRAFT_10001354_pt1 | contig 22148 bp, 15 predicted proteins | sample SodLakKL_010_SED_2_FD_10381 | JGI IMG/M metagenome (IMG submission 10381) | reverse complement strand
GTACTTGTAGGAATAATATTCATAGCAGCCGTTCTGGCTCTTCTAAGATCCTTATGAGGCGAATCAAGAATTATCTGATCGTTTGTATAAGCATGAATTGTATTCATCAGACCTTTTTTAACACCAAAGTTATCATTTAAAACCTTTACTACGGGTGCTAGACAGTTAGTTGTACATGATGCATTTGACAGTATCTTGTGTTCAGGTTTTAAATCATCATCATTGACTCCAAGAACTATGGTTGCATCAACATCTTCTTTTGATTTTGAAGGCACAGTTAATACAACTTTATTTGCTCCTGCATTAATATGCTTTTGGATACCATCTCTAGTGCGAAAAACTCCGGTTGCTTCTATAACCACATCTACTCCTAGTTCATTCCACGGCAAATTTGCAGGGTCTTTTTCAGAAAAAACTCTTAATTTACTATTTCCAAATTTAATATACTCCCCCTCTGTTGAAATATCAAAAGGGAATTTTCCATGAACAGAATCATATTTTAATAAATGTGCTAAAGTTGAACAATCTGTAAGGTCATTTACAGCTACAACATTTATATCTTCATGTTGCAATGTTGCTTTTAAACATAATCTTCCAATACGGCCAAAACCATTAATGGCTACTTTTATATTTGTCATAATTGAATTATTTTATAGTTAGAAAATCTTGTCAAAATTAACAAAAATATTCTACTTGAAATGCTTTTTTTTAAATTTAAAGTTACAAACCTAGTATATAGGCAAACATAAGAGGGGCAACAATAGTTGCATCAGATTCAATTATATATTTAGGTGTATTTTTTTCAAGTTTACCCCAAGAGATTTTTTCATTAGGCACTGCTCCTGAATATGAACCAAAGCTGGTTGTAGAATCGCTTATTTGGCAAAAATATGACCAAAAAGGAGTATCTTCCCATTGCAAATCTTGTATCATCATTGGAACCACGCAAATAGGAAAATCCCCGGCAATTCCACCACCTATTTGGTAAAACCCTACGCCTTTACCTTTAGAATTATCTTTATACCAATTAACAAGTTCAACCATATACTCTATACCGGTCTTTAAAATACTATTATTAATTTCTTTTCTTATGATAGCTGAAGCAAAAAAATTACCGCATGTACTATCCTCCCACCCCGGCACTATTATAGGTAGATTTTTTTCGGCAGCTGCCAGCAACCATGAATCTTTAGGGTCAATTTCATAATTATCTTTCAAATCACCATCTAATAGCATTTGATAAAAATATTCATGAGGAAAAAACCTTTTATTCTGAGTTTCCGCTTTTTTCCATTTATCAGCTAAAAACACTTCTATTCTTCTTAAAGCCTCTTCTTCTGGAATACATGTATCCGTAACTCTATTGTATCCTTTTTCATATAATTCTTGCTCCTGATTAGCAGATAAATCTCTATAATCAGGAATTCTTTTATATTTACTATGAGCTACAAGATTAAAAACGTCTTCTTCAAGATTTGCTCCTGTACAAGATATTATATGAACTTTATCTCTGCGTATCATCTCTGCTAGTGACTTTCCGATTTCAGCAGTACTCATTGCACCTGCCAAAGTCACCATCATTTTGCCTCCATTTTCAACATGCTCTTTGTAGGCTCCAGCTGCATCAAGCAAAGTAGCCGAATTAAAATGCTTATAATATTTTTCAATAAATTTTGAAATATGGCTCATTATTTTATGTTTATTTATTAAACTATTAATTAGACTACACAAAATTAAAAAATAAATCACAATAATTATCAATAATATTGAATATTGATATTAATTATTAATTTTATAAAAAAATTAATAATTATGATAATTCAAAAAGAAATTACTTTACCACCGTTCAAGAGGGGTTTTCACCTGATAACAAAATATATAACCAAAGAGTTTAATGATTTGCCAAAAGCAGGCTTAATGAACATATTTATACACCACACATCTGCCGGCATAACAATTAATGAGGATGCAGATCCTTCAGTAAGAGAAGATTTGGATAAATTATTCAATCATATAGTCCCTGAAGGTTTAGATTTTTTAAAACATACACTTGAAGGCCCTGATGACATGCCTGCTCATACAAAATCTAGCATTGTTGGCTCTAGTCTAACTATACCTATAACAAACAAACAGTTAAAATTGGGAACATGGCAAGGTATTTATATTTGTGAATTTAGAAATAATGGTGGAAGTAGAAAAATTACTGTTACGCTGCATTATTAATATTAGGAGTTAACGCATCGGAGAGTTCTTTTAATATTTTTTTGCAACAATTCTTCTTTGCAAAAAATAAACTTATGCTTATATTTGCAAGCTAAAAAAATGCCCGGGTGGCGGAATTGGTAGACGCGCTGGTCTCAAAAACCAGTGGTAGCAATACCGTGCCGGTTCGACCCCGGCCCCGGGTACATAAAAAAGCCTTTGATTTATAAAAACATCAAAGGCTTTTTATATTTAAAAAGTATATGTAATAAGTAATAAAAAACCAAAGTCTTATCAAATAATATTAAATAAATAAAAACATCTAAAAAGCCTTTTTTTTTAATTACACTAAAATTATATAATCAAACATGAAACCCCACAGTGATTTGTAAAGTATAATAATAGAAGGAATTATTTAAAGTCATTAAAAAAAAACATAATAGTTATTTAAAATAATAATAAAGTTTATTATCTTTGCATAATACATTATTTGTATATAACATATAATGTATTAAAATTATAATTGTTTGAAGCAATATTTAAATAGAAAAGATATAAATTAAATACATTTATACTATGCGTAAAATTATTTATACTCTTTGTTTACTGATAGTAAGTTCTCTTATGACAAGTTCTTATAGTCAGGATATGCTAGGATTAATTACCAGCAATAACTCAGGGGTAGCAAGAGGTTATTTAAATCCTGCAGCAATTAGTAATTCTCACAGATATCTGGACATATCAATAATAAATGGAGATATCTTTTTTGCTAATAATTACCTTTTTGTTCCTGAAGAAGATTATAGTCTCAACAATTATATATATTTCCCTTGGCAAGCAGTAAGTGCTCAAAGGTATTATGATCAAGCAGATATTCCTAAATATCCTGTATCAGGAGAATACTTTTTAGACAGATATGACAAGGATTTTAAAAATCTTTTTTTCAATATGCGAATTAATGGCCCCTCTGCGATGTTAAGATATGAGGAGATTCATCATTTTGCCCTTCAGACTTCTGTCAGAACAATGATATCTGCTAAGGATGTGCCATATAATGTTGCAAAATTTGGTTTAGAAGGGTTAAGCTACACACCACAGCAAAATATTCGATATATACATAAAGATCCTTTTGAAATTAACACAATGAGTTGGGCAGAGGTAGGTTTATCATACTCCAGAATGCTATTTGAACACTGGCAAGATGAACTAGCTATAGGTGGTACAGCTAAATATCTTATGGGTTTTCAAGGTCTGTATTTTCATAGCGAATATTTAGATTTTCAAAGTCCGTTTGAAGTAGATATAAGCATAAATGAAATGGATGGAGGAGCTGGAATTGCTGTACCTATAAATTATTACGACAATTCGCTTTTAAACAATATAATTGGAGGTCATGGAGTAGCTTTTGACCTAGGTGCTTCTTATACTCGTTCTATTAGATATCAAAGAAATAGAGGCAGAACACAAATATATACTATCCCTTATTATGCACCATATTCTTACAGATTAGGATTTTCTCTTTTAGATATAGGGTTTATAAAGTTTAGCCATAACGTAAGGGAGTTAAAATTTGATAATCTTCATGGAGAATGGGAAAGTTTTAGTGATTCTGATATAGGTAGTGTTAATGATTTTATTTATGAATTACCAAACAAATTTACTGCGGATCAGACAAAACTTCAAACTAGTAATGAATTTACAATGTATATGCCAATGGCTGCAAGTTTACAGTTTGATTATAACTTCAGAAATAATTTCTTTACTCAGGCCATTTGGATACAAGACATTCCTTTTTTAAGCCCTCGAGTTTCAAGGCCATCATATTTAGCTGTTGTTCCAAGGTTTGAGCAAAGAAGGTGGGAAGTTGCAATGCCAATATCTTTATATAACTACAGAGAGCCTCGCTTGGGATTATCTATGAGATTCTACTGGTTAACTCTTGGAGCGGATAATCTAGTTGGAGGATTGTTAGGATACAATGATTTTACAGGGCTTGACTTCTATTTTTCTCTTCAATTTGGATTAGACAGAGACTGGAGAGAAGAAAGAGCAAGATGGGCGCAGTTAAGACGCTGGCAGTAGTAAAAACCTCACAAAACATCCTTTTATTGCTAAATAAATGTAACTTTTTATATAGCAAACAAATAAGTTTTTATTATAATCAATTGTTTTTGTTTATAATTGGATTGCTATGATGGTCAATAATTATATCAAATTTTGCGGGATTATAAAAAGGCTTAAATTTCAATCTTTCAAAAACATTATCAGTAGGGTATCCGCATAAAATATCATCATTAAAAACATCTATAAAGATTCTCCATACAAGCTCGGAGCAAAAAAAAGCTGAGCAATTTTCAAAACTAAAGGAATGGTCGAAGGGAATTTGTTTTTGCAAATAATACTTTGCGCGATCACTAATTTTTCTTCCATATAAAGTATCACTTTTATTAATTTTATTATAACGTACGACGATAATTGAATTTGGCCGGCTATTTTTGACAAATTTGTTAAATGAATCTATCTGTATGCCGTCATAGTCGGAAAGTGACTGAGAAACGGAATGAATAACGAATAGTTCATCTTCATCACTTTTATAGATAATACCAATATGAGATAATGGTATATCTTCTCTTAATGTTTCTAGGATTAATGAACTAACAATACCATAACCTTGTCTAAGGATAATATCTCCATCCTGGATTTTATCTATCTCTTGCTTTAATAACTTATAATTATAATAATGCTCTTGTTTCCATGAATGAATATATCCATCCTGTGAAAACAAGAGCATTATTATAATTATTATAGCCGTTTTTTTTATAAAAAAGCTAAAATGTGCTCTCAATACTTAAAAAATAAGATAACGATTTTTACTCTTCAATTACTTCTTCAACTTCTTCTTCAACTTCTTCTTCAGCTTCTTCCCAGCTATCCTCTTCCCAATCATAGTCATCATCACTTTCAAAAGTTATGTCATCCATTGGGGTCTCTTTTTGCATGTCAACAAGCCACAAATCGTCTTCTTTAACAAGGTCTAACTCTCCTTGCTCATCATCAGCCAAGTATGTGCATCTTGCAAAATCATCAGCAACATCACATTCTACATTACTTATAACTCTTGGTTCAGCTTCTTCAAAATCTCCAAATCCTTCCATTTGTTCAAAAGCCTTGAGGTTTTCAAGAATTTCGTGCGTATTAGCTGTTCCTAAAGTTTTTGCATTATCATAATCACTTACTTCAAGATAATTTAAAAAATCCTCTGCTACCTTTTCAGGTGTTTGTGCAGTTTCACAAGCAGAAAAAACAATTCCCGCTACTAAAATAATACCAATTACTTTTAATGTTTTCATTTTTTTAATTTTTTGGTTTTTTAATAATTTATTTGACAACAAATATATGACTTTTTTTAATTAAATAATAATTAAACAAAAAAAAACTTTTTTATGTTTTAATTTATTTAAAAATTAACAAAGAAATTATCACTTGTACACAACTCTATACATCCTGTTAATATTATAATTATCCTAATAATCTCAAAAAAACAATCATTTCTTTAATTTAAAAAAAGAAAGATTTCTAAAAACTCTTCCAAAAACAAAATATTTTGCTAAAGCTCTATGCCCATTTTCCAACTCAATATAAAATCTATCAGGATCATAATCAAGGTCGTTTTTATTATCACCATCTTCTAGTTGTTTTCTGTATGAATAGAAACAATATCTATTACCCTTGCGATCATAAACAACTACCTTGTATGCATAATCATCAAAAATAAGTTTTTCAGATTTTAAATATGCATCATCTTTTAATAAAGATTCATAGAACAGTTCATTAAATGAAAAAAGGAACATCTGAACTTTTGAAGTATCAATACTAAAATTATCCGATATTAACTTATTTTTTAAGTCATAAAATCCAAAAAGATTTGCTTTATCTATTTTTAATATAAAAGATTGTTCAGGAGACTCATTAGAAACAATTTTGATTTCTCTGATTTCTTCAGGTTCAAGATCAATTATAACAGGATCAAACCAGACGTGTTTTTTGGTGGTAAAAACATTTTTCACCCCACCAAAACCCGGACGGTATATAACATAAGGTTTAACACTATTTACCATTCTGGCGTATGTTCCTATAATTTCGTCATTATCATCAATAATATTTTCGCCTAAAATAAATGCTCGGGTTTCTCTTGATATTTTAAACAATTCTATTAGCCCAAAAAAATTAAAAAGATAGTCGTCAGTAAAAATCTTAATAGTTGTACCGCCATTTTCTAATTTATCATTTATCATGTCTCTATCATTAACAGGGACAGGATATCTTACAGAGAAGTTGTTTACAGTTCTTATAAGATCACGAACAGCCGCATCATTTGCATTATAATTATTATCTATCCTCCACAGCTGATCTTCGTCTTTTTTCAATTTAATTGTTTGGTTCTTTTCAGGCGGTATTATTTGAATTTGAGTAATATTTTTATCTCTTTGAATCGCAAAGTCGCGATCTCCAACTTGAGATTGAAGCAATCCATTGATATAAGAAAGGACTAGAAGAAAAAGTATAGTTATTGTTGTAATTAAAAAAACATATTTTTTATTTTTGCTCATAAACTAAAAGATTAACTTAATAAAACTATTTGTCATTCTTAAAAATAAAACCACTATCATTAGCAACAGAACGCAATTTGATTTTTTTAATAACATTTTTAGTAGAAAGCGGGAAGTCTGCTTTCATCATCCAATCATAATACTGTGGTTCTTTTTGAAATACTTCATTAACAATCTTTCCTCTATGTTTTCCAAATTTAAAAACTTCTTTACCTTCTTTATTGAAACCAATATGACCGACAAGGTCAACATTATCTTTATTATATGAAAAGTCATGAAGTGCATTTATATCATTTTTTACCGGTTTTGAAACATTCCCCTCTTTATCAACATATTCTGTATTCTTATATTTTTTAATTTGCGAAACAAGTACTTCATAAGTAGCTTTAGTATCAGCTTTAGCATCATGAGCATCTAATAATTCTTTTCCGCAATAAAACTTATATGCTGCTTTTAAAGTTCGGGGTTCCATTTTATGAAATATATTCTGAACATCAACCAGTCTTCTGTTTTTTATATCAAAATCAATACCGCATCTCAAAAACTCCTCAATTAGCATTGGCACATCAAATTTATTAGAATTGTATCCTGCTAAATCCGCATTACCAATAAAGCTATTCAAACTATTAGAAATATCAGCAAATTTAGGTTTATCTTTTACATCTTGGTCTCTAATGCCATGAATTTTACTTGAATCTTCCGGGATTTTTATACCCGGATTGATAATTTGATTAAACTCCTCTGTAGAATTATCAGCATTAATTTTTAATATAAAAATTTGTACTATTCTATCTTTAACAACATTAATACCGGTTGATTCAAGATCAAATACTGCTAAAGGGCGTGATAAACTTAACATAACTTGCTATTTTTTAATTAATTATTTTTTTTGATAATAACATTAAGTAATAATAACATTCTAAGAACATTATTATTATTATTTCAGACTCTCCATATTCTAAAGATAATTACCCCAAACTATTATAATCACTATATTTAATCCAGATATGCCTGAGTTCATTTAAAATCATAGCTGTTGCACCCCAAATAATTTGGTTACTCAATTTAAAGCATGGCACATTATATTTTTTTCTATCTGCAGCTTCCACCTCAGACTCACAAATATTTTCATTTTTAAGAATTTCGGAAAACGAAATTTCGATAATTTCTCTTACTTCCCTTTCATCAGCAGTAAAATCAGGATTACTATGATAAAGTCCAATGTATGGAGTTACCAAGTTATCACTTGGATAAATATAGATATCTGTCAAATTTCCTATTATTTCAACATTATTAATATTCAGCCCTATCTCTTCTTTTGCTTCACGCAATGCTGTTTCTTGAAGGTTTTTATCTTCAGGTTCAATTTTACCTCCAGGGAAGGATATCTGTCCGGAATGCACACCTTTATAATTTTGCCTTTTAATAAAAGGGACCATAATAGTTTCATCCTTTTCATAAAACAAAATCAAAACACTACTTTTTTTGGTATTCTTATTAGTTTCCAGATATTCAATATTTCTTCTGCCTTGCTTTGTGTCAGGCTCCATTTCTAAGTGGGCTTCAATAAAAGAAGGGGAGTTATTTTCAAAGACTCTTTTTAATGACTTGTAAATATTTATATTCATGAATCTATATATTTCCGGAAACTTTAACTCATTAAATTTTTTAAATCAATCATAGATTATTTTTCCAGGCTTCCGAGCATCAATCATCCTATAATCCTGATATTTAAAAATGGTAGCATTTTGATTTTCCCAACCATTATCTATGCCTTCTGACTTTATATATACCGGTGAACTATAACCTTTCTTTTGATTAATTTCATATATGCATTTATGAAATTCTTTTCCATAAGATAGCATTGCACTTAAGAAATAAAAACCTATATCACCTCCTTTAAAAGCTCTTAACCCCGGTTCATCATTAAACATTTCCCTGTATTTATAAACAAAAGCCTGATTATTTGCCTCCGAGTAATCAATAAAATCTGATGTTATAATATGCACTTTAGCATTCTGCAGATTATCAATTTCAATGCTTCTGTAATTCTTCCACTGTGGAACTCCAAAAGTTATAATATTCTCTGTATCCGAAATAAGGCTTAATTGTCTTATATAATTAGAAACAATTGGCTCTCCTCCAAACAAGGATACTAAAATATTATTCTTATCGGAATCAAGTTTGTCAAACAATACACTTAAAGTATCACGTCTTACCGCAACTTTTTTTATATTTTCCTTTTCCCTGTATTGACTTATAATTTTCTCTCTCTGGTATTGTGTCTGTTGACTATCCGGTGGATTGAAATTATTTAATAAAGTCCTGTCAAAAACAGGAACATCTGTAACTCTCTCTCCAACTAATACATCATCATAATAATAACCATTTATTTTGGCTAATTGCACACTATCTATAAAAAACCTTCTTTCACCTATCAAGCTATTAAGATCATTATAAAAAGTATTAACTAAGCCTGCTACATGAGGTTGATCAGTGTGAACTACAATAATATTATCATTAGGATATTTATATGAAATATAATCAGCTAAATTATTTAACTTAGTAGATAAAGATGGTGTAACTTGAAACAAGTTAGAATAATATTTAAGTTGGCTCCTATCTTGTAAAAAGGGTGAGACCATTGGTATTTCGTATTTATTTGCATAATCTGCTATATACTCAATTGTCGAAGGAAAGAAAGGCCCTATTATCAAGTCCAGTTTATGAAAATCTAGTTCATCAACAGCTTTTTTTGCTTTACTAACATCTTGACAAACATCCATTAAATAAACATTTAGATTTACCCCCATGTTTTTCAATGAATCTAAAGCTACTTTAAAGCCATAATAAAATTCAATAAAAGAAAAAGCCCTGTTCTCTTCTGTTAATTTTTCTCCGGTTTCAAACTGCTCTTTAATTTCCTCAGTAAACAATGGAAGAAACAAAGCGATACTATACACTTCTTTATATACAGGGTCTTGACAATATTCCTTGTCATAAAGTTCTTTTTCATATCTTGTTTTTATACTCCTTGTGTATATTAACTCTCTTCTCAAATATTCCTGAGTATCTTCTTTCTCTGCTACTACATCTTGTGTTATAATATGACTTGGCAATTTAATTTTCTGCCCTTCTTGAAGGGTTTTGCCGATTTCAGGATTCCATTCCAATATTTCATCAACAGAAACACCAAATTTTCTTGACAAGCTGTAAAAAGTATCTTTAGGTTTTACTTTATAGGTAAAAACCTCTTTTCCGGTTTCTTTGAATTGCGGTATTAATAAAACCTGATTTTCTTTTAGTTCTTTTTCTCTTGCTCCGGGATTTGCTTCAAAAATATCATCAATTGTAATTCCATATTTTCTGGATATTGAAAACAAAGTTTCACTCCTAATGACTTTATGTTCAACAAATTCTTTCTCATCTATTTCTTTTGTTTGCTCAACGTAAGGAATTTTAATCAGCTGGTCAAACATTAACCCATACCTAAGTTCAGGGTTAACTTTTTTGATATCCTCAACAGAAACTCCATAGGCGCGGGCTATAGAAAAAAGTGTTTGCCCTTGCAAAACAGCATGAAAATAAAATTTTTCTCCATCTACCACGTGTACTTTATTCGACCTATTAATTATAACAGCCGGTTCATCAGCAATAATGCTATTATTTAAGCATAATAAAATTATCAAACAGAAAAGAGAAGATTTAAAAAAAAGTAAATTTTTAATTGCCATTTTTGATTATTTTTATAACATTAAACTATTCCCATTCTATTGTAGCCGGAGGTTTAGAACTAATATCATAAACTACTCTATTAATTCCTTTCACTCTATTAATGATTTTATTCGACACATCAGATAAGAATTCATACGGCAACTGACTCCAATCAGCAGTCATTCCGTCAGTTGAATTAACCGCTCTAAGACAAACGGCATTTTCGTATGTTCTTTCATCACCCATAACTCCAACAGAACTAACGGGCAAAAATATTGCTCCTGCCTGCCATACTTTATTATAGTAATTTGATTTCTTTAACTCATCAATATATATGCTGTCAACTTCTTGCAAAATCCTAATCTTTTCCTCTGTTACTTCCCCGAGTACTCTTATAGCCAATCCGGGTCCCGGGAAGGGGTGTCTTTCTAGTATATTTTCAGGCACTTTCAAAGAATACCCTAACTTCCTTACTTCATCTTTAAACAAGCTTTTAAGAGGCTCAACAACTTTAAGATTCATTTTATCAGGAAGACCGCCGACATTATGGTGTGATTTTATAGTTACAGATGGCCCGTTGACTGAAACCGACTCAATGATATCCGGATAAATTGTTCCCTGAGCAAGCCACTTAACTCCTTCTATATTATTTGCCTCCTCATCAAAAACTTCTATAAAGGTATGTCCGATAGCTTTTCTTTTCATTTCGGGGTCAACTTTGCCTTTCAAACTTTGATAAAATCTATTTGCAGCTCTTACTCCTTTTATATTCAATCCCATATCTTTATATGAATCAAGGACTTCTTCAAACTCATTTTTTCTCAATAATCCGTTATCAACAAATATACAATGCAGCTGTTTCCCTATTGCCTTATGTAGCATAACTGCCGCAACTGAAGAATCAACACCTCCTGAAAGACCTAAAACGACTTTTTCTTTTCCAATTTCTTTTCTCAAGCTGGTTATCTCTGATTCAGCAAAAACCTCCGGACTCCAGTTCTTACTGCATTTACATATTAAACTAACAAAATTATCTAATATCTTTGCTCCTTCTTTTGTATGGTAAACTTCCGGATGAAATTGCAATCCGTAAAGCATTTTATCTTTTATTTCGAAAGCTGCATTTTCAATACTATCAGTTCCTGCTGTTCTTTCCGCTACATCAGGAATTTTCATTATTGTATCTCCGTGAGACATCCATACTTGTGACTTATCCTTAACATTACTTAATAACTGAGAATCTAAATTTGCTCTTTCTAATTTCGCACGACCATATTCTCTTGTAGGAGATGCTTCTACTATTCCTCCATATATCTTAGCAATATACTGAGCTCCATAACACAAGCCCAAAACAGGAATATTCCCGACATATGATTTAATATTAACTTCAGGAGCATTAGTATCTTTAACACTAAAAGGGCTTCCACTTATTATTACTCCCTTAATATTTTCAATACTTTTGGGCGAATAATTAAAAGGTTTAATTTCGCAATACATATTAAGTTCCCTTACACGCCTTGCGATAAGCTGGGTGTACTGAGAGCCACAATCTAATATTAATATCATTTCTTGCATTCTACAAAGATAAGGTATATTTATAAATTGATTTTAAACTAAAAAATTGGCTTTGCAAATAATAAACTAAACCATTTAATAAAATACGTTGTTTAAAAAAATATATTACTTTTTAATTGCATTTTCAATACAGTTCCATAATCTTTCAGCCGTTAAATCCCATGAAAACATTTTCTTTCTCTCCTGCGCCTTTCTTATAAGATTATTTCTAAATTCATCATCATTGCTTATTTTTTCTAAAGCTTTTGCTATTGATTCTACAGAAAAGGGGTCAACCAGTAATGCAGCATCTCCTGCAACTTCCGGCATCGAAGTGCAATTTGATGTAATTACTGCTGTTCCTGAGTTAAAAGCTTCCAGAATTGGAATTCCAAAACCCTCGAAAATAGAAACATAAGTTAAAGCTTCAGAAGCTGAATATAACCCAATCAATTCACTAACATTCTTCCTTCCTAAAAAAATTACATCTTCATTATGAGACATATTTTTATATACTGAATCAATATTTGAAGTCCACCATTTTTTATTACCAGCAACTAAAAGCTTAGTATTTTTTTTATCTTGTTTTTTAAATTCATCAAAAGCCAAAAACAGCCGTGCAATATTTTTTCTTGGAATCAAAGCTCCTACATATAAGAAATAAGGATTCCCCGCGGAAAATTTATTTCGCACTTGAGTTTTTTCTTGCTCACTTATACTCTCATAACATAGATTATAACCATTATGAGTAACGTCAATTTTTTCAGCAGGAATATTGTAAGTTTTTACTATATCATTTTTTGAATATTCACTAACAGTGGCTAAACGTGTTGCTTTTTTTGCATATTTTGGAAATAACGTTTTGTAATATTTTCTTGTCCAAAAAGGTATATCCTTTGAATAATGTTCAAAGTTTAAATCATGAATAACTTGAACTGTAGGCACTTTTGTATTTAATGACATCCACCCGTCCGGTGATAAAAACAGGTCTGCTTTATATTTTTTCAAAACAAAAGGCATAAAAATTTCAAACCTGATATACCAAAGTAAAGGATGTCTTGACTGAGGAGGAAGAACAACAGGCGTCACATTATCTGCGAAGATAAAATCATCATAACTATTTCTGTCAAAAACAAAATAAAAGCTATGTTGCGGATTATTCTTAGTAATTCTTTTTAAAGTCTCATAAGTAAACCACCCAATGCCATCCAACTTATCTTTTAATAACAATTGCGTGTTAACTACAATGTTCATTTACCGGATTTATGTTTAAAATTTATTTTTAGTGAGTATTGTTTTAAACAAACTTCTATTATTCTATTCAATACTTTTTCAGCAACAAAGTTAAACGAATATTGTTAATTCAAAAAAAAATATTTGATTTGTTTACAACCTAATAACAACTTAATCGTTTTTATTTATATTTACTTTTGATATAAAGAAATCTTAATTCAGCATTTTTTTTCTGTTATGATTATTTTTTCAACAATACTGTTTTTTAATAAAATATTTGATTTTTGGCATTATTTGATAGTTTTTATCATTTTATTATTAGCATTAGTCTGGTATTTTCAATATAAAATTATGCGAAAGAGAGACCCCTCAAGATCAAGAAGGAATGTCCCGTCAATGATAAACCCGATTATGCTATTAGTGCTTATAACTATCATGTTGATTATGCTGTTATGGCTACCTGTATTTTTTGAAAGGATTGAAAAACAAATTGATGACACTAATAATAACATCAAAATCCATCCTGATAATATTGAATATATTGAATTAATACTCTATGATAAACCGGAAGATGGGTATAAAGACTTTTTAAATCTTTTACTTGAAGATCATGATGGCATCATACGAAGTGAGATTTCTAAAAAAGAAAAAACGGCAAAAATAATTTATGATAATCAATTAACCAATCGCTGTGATATTATTATAATATTTAAAAAAGCAACTTTCTATGTAAAAGAGGTTGATTAATAAAAAAATATTCTTTGTTTGATATTTTATTCTTCGTCTGGATCTATACCTTCATCTACATCTTCATTTTCGTCTTCAATTTTATTATAAGAGTCGGGTATCTCTAACAACTTAGTTGCTTCGACGGCATCAAGGGTTCCCACATCTTTTAGTTTTCTGTTCATTACGTTGGTTCGCGTTAATCGCAGATCATGCAATGACTTTGTAGCTGTGTTTAACTGTTTGTCCACTTTATCTAATTGGCTTGAGAAATTTTTAAATTCTGTTTTAACAGCTTCAAGGATTTTCCAAACTTCGCTACTTCTTTTTTGGACTGCAAGCGTTCTAAACCCCATTTGCAAGCTATTTAATAACGCAGATAATGTTGTTGGTCCGACAACAGTTACCCTGTATTTGTTTTGTAATTTTTCAAAAAGCCCGGGATGCCTTAAGACTTCAGCATAAAGACTTTCTATCGGCAAAAACATTATTGCAAAATCTGTTGTGTGAGGTGGGTCAATATACTTACTACTTATATCTTTAGCAAAAGATTCAATAGCATTCAATAAAATTTTTTGAGAACTTTCAATAATCTCTTTTTCCCCGTTATCGTATGCATTAAGAAGGTTATCATAGTCAGCTATCGGGAATTTTGAATCAATTGGCATCCAAACCTCTTCATCTCTGTCTCTGCCGGGTAATTTTATTGCAAATTCAACATGTGCCTGGCTTCCTCTTTTTGTTGCGACATTTTTAGAATATTGATCAGGCGTAAGCAATTGTTCAAGAATATTTGCCAGTTGATATTCTCCAAGAACACCTCTGGTTTTAACATTTGACAGTACTTTTTTCAAATCCCCTACTCCTGTTGCTATATTTTGCATCTCTCCAAGTCCTTTATGAACTTCTTCGAGTCTTTCACTAACTTGTTTAAATGACTCCCCCAACCTCTTTTCCAATGTTGATTGAAGCTTTTCATCAACAGTATTTCTCATCTCATTTAGTTGCTCTTTATTATCAGTTCTGATTGCCTCTAACTGTTTTTCAATGGTATCCTTTACTTCCTTAATAGAATCCGTAGCTTGTTTATTCAAATCATTTTGTTGCTTGCTGAAATCTCCGAATTTTTGACGTATTAATTCATTGAGATCTTTATTATTATTTGTATTTGTTTCAGAAAAAGATTTAAGACTATCGGCAATCTCGCTTCTGTTTTCTTTTGCTATCTGACCACTTTCAAGCCTATTGCGTTGAAACTCATCTTTTATTAAACCTTCATTTTTTTCTAAAGCTTTAAAAAAATCTTTTATGGCAATATCTACTTCTGCAAGTTTTTCTTTTTCTGTGCCTGAGCTTTTTCTTGTTATTATAATAACAGTATTGATTATCGTCAAACCGATAAGTACAATCACTAATACTTCAATCATAATTATATTTATTTATATTTTTTAATAAACACTACAAAGTACATTTTGTCGTATTTTTACAAATATATATAAATTACAAGAAATATGCGGATAAAATTTAAGAACCTGAAAATTTTCCAGGTTCTTAAATTTTTATACTAACTTATTAAAAAAAACAGTTTCGTGATTTTATAATTAATTTCAAATACGCTATTTAGCTAGTATATTAATATTCTCTTATTAAGTTCTAATTCTTTCGAGCTAATTCTAATAATATACATTCCTCTTTCCATGTTTGATGCATCAATTATATAATCAGAAAAAACTATAAAGCTCATGATTTTTTTCCCGTCAGTAGAAAATATTTCTATTTGACTTTTGCTTGATATACCACCAATATTAATATAGTTTTTAGCTGGATTTGGATATATCATTATATTGCTTTTACAAAGATTATCAAGATTATTACTAATTTCTTCTGTATTAACCTCAATAATGTTTGAAAAATCGGATTCTCCATTCTCATTATAAGCCTTAAGCCTGTATTTATATAAAGTGCCTGGTTCAAGGCCTGTAATACTTTCCGAAAGTCCACTAATATCTTTACCATAATAATCATCAATATGAGTTACAAAATCATCTTCAGAAACGTACAGCAAATAACCATCTGCATTATCGGCAGATTCCCAGTTGGCGGTAAAACCGGTTTGAGAAACATCTGTCGCATCTGTTGCTACAGGGATATCCGGAAATACTAAAGACTCTGTGGTAACTTCTATCGTGTTTGAGAAATCCGACTCGCCATCAGCATTATAAGCTTTTACTCTGTATTTGTATGTAGTTTCCGGCTCAAGATCTGTAACCTCTTCAAAAAGTACGCTAATATCTTTACCATCATAACCATCTAGATGCGTTACAAAATCATCTTCAGAGACGTACAGAAAATAGCCATCTGCATTATCAACAGATTCCCAGTTGGCAGTAAAACCGGTTTGAGAAACATCTGTCGCATCTGTTGCTACAGGAATATCCGGAAATACTAAAGACTCTGTGGTAACTTCTATCGTATTTGAGAAATCCGACTCGCCTTCTGTATTGTAAGCCCTAAGCCTATATTTGTATAGCGTTCCGGGTTCAAGATCTATAATTTCTTCTGAAAGCTCTGTTATATCCTTGCCATCATAATCATCAAGATGGGTCGTAAAGTCATCATCAGAAACATATAACAGATAGCCCTCTGCAAAATCTGCAGTCTCCCAGTTGGCAGTAAAGCCGGTTTGGGTTACTTCAGTAGCAGCAATAGCAACAGGAATTTCAGGAATCGGCAAGCTCAAAGTTACAACTGTTATTTCATTAGAAAAACCCGAAACACCATATTGGTTAATGGCTCGAAGTCTGTATTTGTATTCGGTATCAGGGCTTGCACTAACTATAATATAATCTGTTATATCAACTTCCTGTCCATCAATGAGATGATTTTCAAAATCGTCTGCTGAAACATAGAGCAAATATTCATCAGCCTCTACAACCTCATCCCAGTTTGCTCTAAAACCGAAAGGTGTTAAATCAGTTGCCGGTAATGCAAAAGGAGCATCAATATCAGCATCCAATAAAACCTGAATAACAATATCACCATCAACAATATCAAAAGTTTCTTCATAAAGAAGGAAGTTATCGGCAATTACTTCAAAGCTATAGTTATCTCCGGGTTCTATATTTTCAATAACAGCAATTCCTGAAGCATTGGTTGTTGCGTTGCCAAGGGCACCGGCGTTAATAACAGCCCCCTGTATCGGGCTGCTGTAATAATTGCTTAATACAGAAAAGGTGGCTTTGTAACTTGGTTCAAGAGTTATATCAATAGTTAAATCTTCATCAACTATTGTTGCTGTACCACTTTCCACCGAATAACCGGCTTTGGTGATGCTGTAGGTATAATCATCGGCAATCAATCCGGGGAATTCATAATGCCCTGCAGTGTATGGAATTCCATTTAACGTTACTACAGCATCTTCAATTGGGTTAGACTCTGTATCTGTCACATTAAAGGTAAGGGTGTACGATGATGTTTTTCTGAGTACAATACCATCCTGACCCACGACAAATGGTGTACCACCAGGGGTAATATCAATAGCAAACAAATCTCTTATTGTGTTGCTGTTTACCTGCTCCCAGGTATTACCACCATCTTCTGTTTTGACAATATAACCTTGGTTGCCTACAGCATATCCCTGGTTTTCATCAATAAAATGAATATCATTTACAACTAATCCGGTGGGACCATTATGTACCTGGCTCCAGTTTTGACCACCATCTATAGTTTTATAAATATTGGCATGGCTACTACCTATAAATCCTATTTCGGGAGAAAGAAAATACACCCCATACAAATGCCAGCTTGTTCCTGTAGTCAAATCATTCCAGGTTGCACCGGCATCAGTAGTTTTTCTCATTACTCCTGAAGCAGCAATTATATAGCCGGTATTATCATCTGCGAAAAATATTTTCCTTCCGAAAGAATCATGAATTTCCGTCCAGTTATCACCACCATTAGTAGTTTTGAACGTCCTGCTTCCTGCTGTGTAACCTGTAGTTTCAGAAGTAAAAAATATTGAATGAATAGGGGCATAACTTATACCACTTGATGAAAAGTCCCAGTTTTCGCCGCCATCCAATGTTTTTCTAACGCTTCCTTCCCCTGAGATATAACCTACATCCTCAGAAGTGAAATACAGACCGGTTAAGCGGTAGTCTGCTCCCGAATCATAATTATTCCAGGTAGTACCGGTATTTTCAGTCTTAAGAACGGTTCCGTTGTCGCCAACAGCAATACCTTGCTCTTCATTAAAAAACCAGGCATTATTAAGCGAGCCATTAATAATTCCACTCATACGCTTAACGAAAGGGTTTGTACCATCACTGGTGAAATTCGCACCACCAGAGCTTACAAAGTCAACTTGTCCTGAAGACCGTGTAAAAATGCTATTGGCAGGATATTTAGAGTCACTATAAAACTCTGTCCAACTTTCTCCACTGTCTGTAGTTTTAGATATAACACCACTATTGTCATATCTATATCCTGTAGTTTCAGAGCTAAAATGTAGTTTTATTGAAAACCAGTCCATATTTGAGACATTCACAGGAGTACTCCATGTTTCTCCTGCATCAGTTGTATACGAAATTCTATTAATTGATGCGACATAAGCTACTTTATCATTTACAGCGAATACGGCTCTACCTTGCCCAAGTCCATCAATATCAACATCTGTCCAGGTTAACCCACCATCATCGGTTATTGCTAATGAGGAGCTACCCATACTCGCATAAGTAGCAATACCCTCAGACTCATTAAAAAATTGAGTTTTGTAAAAACCTTTGCTTATATCTAAATTATTCCATGTATTTCCCCCATCGGTTGTTTTATAAAAGTTATTACTTCCTGCAGTAACAAAATATGCTGTATTATTTGCGTTAAAATCAGGTGGAAAGTGAACATCATTAAATGCACCTATACCATCAGGCCCAAGTATTTTATTCCATGTATCACCCCCATCTGTGCTTTTAAGTATTGCTGTTCGATTATTTGAACCGATTTGAATAGTACCAAAAAGAAAGCCTATATTGCTATCTGTGAAGACAATTTTTTTAAAATTATAGTAGTGCCCAATATCATATGCTGTCCAGTTAAACCCGCCATCAGTGGTTTTCAAGAATGCTCCACCGGAGCCCACGGCAAAGCCCGTATTGTCATCAATATAGTGAATTGATTCGAGTATCGCATTATAGTTGCTATTACCAACCTCAAACCAGCCATCATCAAGAGGTTCAGCATTTATAAAAGATGGCAGTACGGCAAAAATAATAATTATAAGTTTTGTTTTCATTGCTAATTTTGATTTTAAAAAAGTGAAACTCTGCATAATTCTTTTAAGACACAGAGCTTCACCTTTAATTGATTAAAAGAATATTATTTATTTATAAAAATTCTCCTGTTAATAACTCCATTATCAGAGCTTATTTTTAAAATATATACACCATTTTCAAGACTTGAAACATCAATAGTTGTTATTTCAGATTGATCTTCCACATACTTTATTTTTGCTCCGGTAATTGAGAATATCTCAAATGAACTATTGTTTGTAAGCCCTTTTATGTTAATATAATTTTTAGCTGGATTTGGATAAACAAGTATATCTTTCTTCGACAAATTATTTATATGAGTTTCATCTTGAGTTGTAGTAACCTCAATAATATTTGAGAACCCGGATTGACCATCACTACTATATGCTCTAAGTCTATATTGATAGTTATTCCCGGGTTCTAAACCTGAAATATTATGTGATAAACCTAAAACATCCCTTCCATTATATCCATCAAGATGCGTGTTAAAATAATCTTCAGAGACGAACAACAAGTATCCGTCAGCATCACTCACAGCCGACCAATTTGCAACAAATCCGGTTTGAGTTATTCCTGTAGCATCTAAAGCTGTTGGAGCATCCGGAGGATTAACTGAAAGGGTCGTAACTTCAATTATATTTGAATAATCTGAGCATCCGGAATCATTACAAGCTCTAACTCTATACTCATAATCTGTACCTGATTCTAAACCCTCTACGTTATGAGTTGAATCCCACCAAACGGGAATAGTGTTATGGGTATCAAACTCGTCACTTGATATGTCAAGTCTATAAAATATTCCATAGTCCGGTTCTTCCCATATTGCAACAAATCCTTGCTCAGTAACATTTTCTGCGCTAAGTGCAAGCGGAGTAACAGGGATACTAGGCATAGGAGTTGTTGTAACATTAATAGTATTAGAAAATGATGATTCTAAACCATTAGCTACAGAAGTAATTCTGTATTGATAATCTGTTGCAGGACTTGATTCATCAAAAAAGTAGTTGAGATAATCAAATGGATTATGATCACCATACGTCACCATACCATCAAAATCCTCTAAATGACTTGAGAAATCGTCTACAGATATATATATTTTATAATGGTCAACATCCTCCACTTCTTCCCAGTTAATTACAAACCATAATGCAGATACTTTTGTTGCTTCTAGAGCAACAGGAGGGTTAGGAGTATTTTCAGGCATTGTTGTAACCATAACTTGATTTGACAAAGGAGATGTTTCACCATCTGCTAATGCACCTACATCATAATAATAAACTGATTCGGGATCTAATCCTGTTATTATCATACTGGTGTCACTAGTTTCCACCCCATAAAACCCGGGAACAGGTTCTGAATCAGAGTCTATAATGTACAAGTCATAAGAAATGGCATTGGTAACACTAGACCAATTAGCAGTAAAGTGATCTGCTCCAATAAAAGCTGCCTCATAAGCAACAGGAGCAGGAAATATGGTTGTAACTGTCTGGCTAGAAGTTAAAGTTGACTCATTAACTCCATCAAAATCCTTGGCTTTTATTCTAATGGAATATTCGGTCAGAGGATCTAAACTAGTTACTGTATGGCTACTGGTTCCAAACCTATAAAGACCTTCATAGAAAGTCTCAAGTGTTTCAAAATTATCTTTAGATATAAGAATTTGATAACCAACATTGCCGCCCGCTACTTCAGTCCAAGATAAATCAAAACCATAGCCTGTAATATTTGTTATTGGGTTCAAATCAGGAGGTGGTATATTTGGATTATTGGTCTCAACTGTAATTAAATTAGATAAATCAGAGGGCTCATCATCTTGATTATATGCTCTAATCCAATATTCATACTCATGACCGGGATCAAGATTAAATACCCATACATTGGTTGAGGTTACAACCCTGCCATTATAAAGCGGAAGAAATGAAGCAAAGCCGGGATTATCAGTTACCCAAATTCTATAATATGCTGCCCCTGAAACCTCATCCCAGGTAGCACGGAATTCATTTACAAATACAAATTCCGGCTCGTTTAAAACAGGCGCATCAAGACTCTTCTCTGCATATGTGTTTGCTGCAGCAAATAACATTAGAAATGCATAAATTAATGATTTTTTTAATTTGTTTTTCATGACAATTAATTTTTAAGTTAATAATTTTTGTTAATTATTGATTATTGATTTTTAATTATTTTAAAATTTTCCGAATAGTTTTCTGCTTTGATATTCAAAATATAAATCCCATTTTTAAAATTTTCAGTATAAATAATAAAATTCTTATCTATGGGGTTGTTCCATTCAGAACTAAAAACTAAGCGTCCTTGAATATCATATATTTGAATTTTTGCTTCGTTGCCATCATTTAAGTTTCTTGCTATATTTATATGACTATTAAATGGGTTAGGAGAAATCACAAATTCATAATTTGATTGATTTATTCTTTCAGAATTGCCGGTATTATCATCATCGTCGTCGTCATCTCCATTATCATCATCGTCATCGTCTCCATTATCGTCGTCATCTCCGTCGTCATCATCATCTCCATCGTCATCATCGTCATCTCCATTTCCATTTCCATCATCATCTTCATCAATAGGATGTTCATCCGGGCCGGTATAATTTCTGAGTATGGTTCCTGTTCGTCCAACTGCTATCACGGTGTTTTCATCTCTAACTGCTAAACCGTATAAATCTGAATATTCTGACAAAAGCGTGAAGTCCCATGTTTCGCCGCCATCATTTGTGCTGAAAACAAATCCATTATGGCCAACCATATAGCCATCCTGCTCGGAGTAAAAAGCAACATCATGT
>SL_3KL_010_SEDDRAFT_10001352_pt1 | contig 22181 bp, 13 predicted proteins | sample SodLakKL_010_SED_2_FD_10381 | JGI IMG/M metagenome (IMG submission 10381) | reverse complement strand
TGAATAATTTCATGGAGCCTCTCCATTTCACCAACCCGGGAAATACCCGCCTCGAAAATGGCCAGCTGGCAGCTATCATCCATTTGCCAAACCGACAAAGGCACACCTATCTGCGAATTATAGCTACGCGGATTTTTCACCACAGCAACTTTATCTGATAGCAGCTGGGCAAGCCATTCTTTAACTATGGTTTTGCCGTTGCTACCGGTTATGCCCAAAACGGGACAGGAAAAACGTTGGCGGTGATGACCGGCAAGTTGCTGCAGGGCATTGAGGGTATCGTCAACCAGGATAAATGCGCATGAGTTGAGCCATTTCTTATTTTGCGGCATTTGGCTCACCACAAAGCAACGAACGCCTCTATGAGCCAGGCTGTCAATATAATTGTGTCCGTTGTTTTTGAAGGATACAAGGGCAAAAAAAACAGTATAATCCGGAAAGGACAGTCGGCGACTATCAGTGAGAATGGAATAAATATTTAGTCCACCAGGGGGATTTCCGTGTAATTGCCCCCTTGTCGAGGATACGATTTGCTGGATGGTATATGCATGGGCCATAAAAGCCGGGTGTTAAAGCATTTCTGATTCATCCGAATCATCTTTCAAAGCTTTGATATCATTTTTATCGGCATCGGAATCGTCTTCCAGGGAAGAAATTTTCAGTGGGTTCTTTTGCAGTTCATCGTAATTTCTCCTGTTATGCACCACATCCTTTGCCAGGTAAATGGCTTCACGGAACGACTCAGGTGAAGCAATGTTTTTGCCGGCTAAATCATAGGCTGTGCCATGAGCAGGTGAGGTTCTTACATAAGGAAGACCTGCGGTAAAGTTCACTCCTGATTGAAATGCCATGGATTTAAAGGGTATAAGTCCCTGGTCATGAAACATGGCCAGGGTTCCATCAAACTGATTCATTTGGGCAGAGCCAAAAAAGCCATCTGCCGGGTAAGGACCAAAAGCCATAATCCCTTCATCAAAAGCTTTCTGAATGGCAGGAATAATTATGGTTTCTTCCTCTATTCCAAGTATTCCCCGATCACCAGCATGTGGATTAAGCCCCAGTATGGCTATTTTAGGTTTGAGAATTCCAAAATCCCGAATCAGCGACTGGTTCATAATGCGAACTTTCTGTAAAATCAACTCCTCGGTAATAGTACTGGGCACCTCTCGCAAAGGTGTATGCCCTGTAATCACACCTATTCGCATATTGTTGTTAACCATCAGCATAAGGTAATCACGGCTGTTGAATTTTTGTGCAAAATATTCTGTGTGGCCTGGAAAAGCGAAGTCTTTGCTTTGAATATTCTGTTTATTGATAGGCCCGGTAACCAATGCATCTATAAGTCCCGAAGCCAAATCAACGGTGGCAGCTTCCAGGGCAAAGTAAGCGGCACGGCCAGCAACATCGGTGCTTTGTCCTAACTCAACTTTTATCTCCTGAGTAACCACATTAACCAGGTTAAGTTTCTCTTCTGCGGTCTGTTCTGCCGAACGAATGACATTGAAAGCAAGCTCTCCCATTCCCAAAGCTTTACGATGATAGGATGCCACCTTTGAGCTTCCGTACAATACTGGCGTGAAATATTCAAATATTCTAGAATCCTGAATACTCTTAAGTATCACTTCATAACTTATGCTGTTTACATCACCATGGGTAATTCCGATGCGTAAGGGTTTTATGTTTTGCTCAATATTATTTTTGTTTTCCATTGCGTAGAAGATATTTCTGTTTTTGGGCAAAGTTACAATTATTATAGGAAAATAAACGGGTTAGGCATACAGAATGAGCAGGCACTCCAACTTAGGAATCATGATGGAATTTTTGGGAAATAAAATCATACAACAACCGCACACCGTAGGCGGTCGCTCCCTTGCCCAGGTAGGATTGGCGGCCATCCATAAAGGCAACTCCGGCAATATCCAGATGAATCCAGGGATAATTGATGAAATGTGCCAGGAATTTGCCAGCAGTAATAGTTCCGGCACCTTTGCCTTTGCCGATATTTCGCAGATCAGCAATATCAGAAATCATATCTTCACCATACTCCTCCCAGAAAGGGAGTTCAGCAATTCTTTCCCAGGTCCTCTGCCCACTCTCTTTAAGTTGCTGCATATGACTTTCCGCATCCTGGTGCATGGCCGGAATGCCAAATCGGCCAATGGCAACAGTGGCAGAACCTGTAAGGGTAGCAATGTCTATCACCAGTTCAGGGTCCAAACTTTGTGCGTACAGTAAGGCATCCGCCAAAATCAATCGACCTTCAGCATCGGTATTAATGATTTCAACGGTTTTACCATTGCCCAGTTTGATAATATCACCGGGCAACATAGCTTCTTCTCCCGGCCGGTTATCCGTAGCCGGAATCAAACCTATAACATGTACGGGCACCTTATTCAAGGCCAAAGCATATAAGGTGCCAAATACAGCAGCCCCTCCGGCCATATCGCTTTTCATAGTTTCCAGGCCTTGTGTAGGCTTAATATTGATACCACCTGTATCAAATACCAGCCCCTTACCCACAAGCACCAGAGGCTTGCTGTTGCGTGCATCATCCGGTTTCCACTCGATACGTGTAAAGGTGGGTTGCGATTTACTCCCTTTGTTTACCGTAAGCAAGGCTTCCATACCCAGTTGTTTAATCTTCTCTTTTTCAAAAACCTGTACATCAGCACCGGCTTGTTTACAGACTGCTTCCATATGCCTGGCAAAAGCGAGTGCATTGAGTACATTCTCAGGTTCATTGACCAGGTTGCGTGTTTCATAACTGGCATGAACAATGTTTTGCAATTGCTGGATTTGTTGCTCAGAAATTTTCTCACTAATGATATCCAGTTCGTTAAAAACTGTGCGACTTTCATCTTTTTGTTTGTGTTTTACAAACTGATACGCAGTCAACGCAAAACCTTCAGCAAAGGACAGTACCAGCTCATCAGCTACTTCCCTTGCTACAATAATAGCAGATGATTGTTTTTGTTGAGAAAAGAAATCGGCGGCATCAACCCCTTGCTTGCGCATAAACTCCTTTTTATTGTCACTCACTTCTCCTTCGGTAACCTGCACATATAAAAAATGAGAGAGTTTATTAAAGAAAAAGGTATTCCGCGATTTAGAATCATAGTGCTCACGGATATAACTTTGTTCCTGTGCATCCAGGTTTTGGGTGGTTTGGACTTCGTCTTCCTGTAGAACCAAGACCAGATTTGCCTTGCCAGGCAGTTGAAAAGCTTTTTGAATATACATAAGTTATCAAGTGTTTAGTTACGCTGAAAAATTAAATGGAATTGTCTGCAATTTGTTCATCTGTTATGACTTTGCGCTGAATCAGGGTAACCGGATGATGTTTACCCTGTCGGAGTCAAATAATTTAACCGAAGTAGGATGACATGTAAAAAGCATCACCTGTCTTTGGCGGGCAAAATCACTTATGATTTCAGCAATTGACTTTGCCCGGTTGTTATCAAAATTAACCAGCACTTCATCCATAATCACAGGTAACGGTTCTGAGTGACGCTCATACTCATGTATAAGTCCAAGTCTGAGGCTGATGAGCAGTTGTTCCCTGGTACCCCGGCTCAGCTGACCCAGCGTTTTAAACTGTTCCTTCTCGTCTACCACGTGAAGCTCTTTCCCTTCCAACAAAGTTCGCAGGCCTGTGTAGCGCCCTCCGGTGATTTGTCTGAAGTACATGCCTGCAAATTTGATAACCTCGGGTTGTTTTTCCTTTTCAAAATCACCCTTAACTATATCAAGCATATGTAATGCCATCTTCGCAGCCATCCAGTCTTTCCGCGCTATTCGCAGCTTTTCTCTGTCGCTTTCCAGGGCTGTGGCAACCTCCGCCAGTTCCGATTCCCCTTCCAGCCTTTTCAAGTCCGCCTTTTTACCTCCAAGTTGGCTGGTCACATCCTGCTTTTGCTCTTCAAGCTCATTTTGCCTGGTGGTAAACTCCCTGAGCCTGACCTCCAGGGTTTGTTTATCATGCTCTATCAAAAAACTCACAACCTCCGGCGTTTTCCCATAACCGGCTATTTTTTCTATGGTGGATTCAGTTTGTTTGCGTTGATTCAACAGTTCTTTTACCCTTTGGTCTTGTTTATAGATCCGGTAAAAATCCTCCTTTCCCGACGCTCCTATCAACTGGATGCGGTCAAGTATACTGGTCTTTGTCTGCCTGTATTGGCTTTCAAGCTGCTGCAGTTCGCGGGTTTTTAACTGCAAGTCATATTCCAACCTCTGCTTACGGAGGATTTTCTCTGTATTTTCATCGAAAGCTATTATAATCTTTTCTGCAAACTTGCCTGGGGTTTCAACAGACCCATCATCATTGACAAACTGACGGGTTAAAGATGTTTTATCTTCAAACTCCTCAGCAAATGGCAACCTTAGGGTCTTCAGTTTTTCAAGCAGTTTATTTTTTTGAGCAACCTCCTTTTTCAATTGCTCAATGGTATTCAAAACCTCCAGCGCTGCCTGCGGTGAGAAAGGATTTTCCAAACCGAGCTCCTCTTTTAGATAAGTGCTGAGTTTATTATCAAGGTCTTGCTGTTGCTCATGTAGGTGATTTAGTTTTTCGCGTACAACAGCGGTGGGGTTTTTCCTTGTAAAGTGGGTCCTGCTCATCAGTAACAACAAGGCAATAGCCGCCATGGCTGATCCAAGTACATAAACACCATAGTAAAAAGCTGTTGATGAAGCAATAATAAAACCTACAGCTGCAAAAACAATTAGCATCCCCGGATTCACTATGCTCTCCCGGGTTTCCAGGGCTTTGAGCTCAGCCTGATAGTCACGTTCACTATGGTTAAGTGCGTCAGCAGCATCCTTCAACCTGGTAATTTGGCTTTTGTGAAAAATAACATCTGTAAAATTGACAATGTTTTCCTCGGTCCAACGGCTGTCAATTTTTTCCACGCCGCTTTTTATGGCCTGCTCAAAACTATTTATTTGTCTTTTTTCTTCCTCGATTTCCAAGGAGTTTTGCCGGTACTTCTCCAGGTTTTTCCTCAAAAAAGTTATGGTATCTTTTTGACTCAGCAATTGTTGATTTACCTCTATGCGGCTTATACGCTCATTCAACTCTACTATTCCCGGATCTTCAGGCTGCCCGTTTTTCAAGTTATCCATTTCCTCATCCAACTCCCGGGCTTTTTCCAAATCTTTTTCCAGGGCAAATTCCCCATCACCAGGCAATTCCCTTAACGCTGGAAGTTCGCGTAATTCATCATCTATTTGTTGCAAATTCAGAAAACTTTCATAGCACTTAAGAGACGTTTCCAGCTTTTGCTTTTCAGGATCAACCGACTTCATTTTTGTTTCAAGGCCTTCCTTTTGCTTTTCCAGGTCAGCTATTTGAGCGGCATACTGTTCATACAGGTGCAACTTTTTTTGTATCTCCCGGATTTTCCCCTTCTTGAGATCCATTTGATGGAGAACAGAAGGCACCAGCTGCGTCCGCCCTTTTTGGGTATAAATGTTATCCGACATTTTGCGGAGGGTGTTTTCCACATCACCAATGGACATACCTCCCAGCCCAAGCCCCAGGCTGAAAATTTTATCTTCCACTCCTGATTCATTCAAAGAGGAAAGGCTCACAAGCTCATCAAGCGTAAATGCATAGATATTGTTGAACAGGCTGGAGGTAGCATTTCCTAAAAGCTCAAACCACATGGACTCGTCCTGGAACTGTTGACTTCCGTAGACGAAGGAAATTTTGTCACTCCCATTCCTTTCTATCACCACTTCCTTTTCCGAAGACAGAAGCCCTCTAATCCTCCCACCGTGGGTGCCTCCCTTGAGAGGAGGCATCCTGTTGGCAACAAGACGTGGATAACCAAACAAAGTGTACCTGATAAATTTTAACAGAGTGGACTTCCCGGCTTCGTTATTACCCAGGATAATGTTGACACCTTTTCCAAGTCCCTCCATGGAGTAATCCCTGAAGTGACCAAACCCATCCAAATGCAAATCCCTGATTATCATTTATCTTCACTCATTAATTGATCCAACAACATCCACCTGGCTTTCTGTAATATTTCCTGCTTTTCATCTTCCCCAAGGGGGCCCAGTTCCCTAATTGCATGCTGGCTATTAAAACCACTGGCTAAAGTTTTGAAAACCTGTTCAAGGGCTTGATGATCATTTTCCAGGATTTCAAAAGCCTTCCACACCTGGGCCGTGAAATCCCCGCTTTTCCTGATTTGATCCTGATTGATTTGCGGCATGGTTTCTACTTCAATTCTGTCAATCCAGGTGAAAGGGGAATCAGATAAACGCCCCTGGTTAAGCAACCCTGCAATTTGTTCTATCTCACCGGGTTGCTGCAGGTGATGGTGCAATACCGTTCTACCAGTTAACCGCACCCGGAAAATATAACTGCATTGCTCATCGTAGTAGTCTATTTGCTCACTGGCTACCTGCAATTTATTCAACATTTCATCCAGACTTTCAACATTACTTAAATTCAACTCTACGTATTCAAATCGAATGGTGTCTGTTGCACAAAACTGCAGCACCGGTTTTTGCCCGGTTTCCATTTCAACCAGGAAACACCCACGCCGGCCAGTTTCTCCGAAATCCCGTCCTTGCGGGTTACCTGGGTAGGCAACAGCCGGATAGGCTTCACGAACAATATGGCTTTTATGAATATGACCTAAGGCCCAATAGTCGAAACCTTTGGAAAGAATATCCTCTATTTTGAACGGAGCATAGTTTTCATGCGGACCGGCATCTCCTATGGTACCATGCAGAAGTGCAATGGAAAAAGGGGTCTGGCTTTCAACTTTTCGAAAGAGTTTTGCCAGGTTTTGATTTAAAAACTTTTGGTCATAGCTTACACCATAAATATCCGTTAGTGGAACACCACCCTTGCCAAAAGTTACTTTTTCTACCTGTGCCGCCCCAAAACGATGTACTTTTTGGGGAAGGGAATGAGCTTCCATCCATGAACCCAGAGGGTCATGATTGCCACACACAAGATAAACGGGAATAGCGTTATCGGACAGTTTTTTAAGTTCAGCACCAACTTTTAACTGGGCCGAAAGGCTTTGAAGATCACTATCAAAAACATCGCCGGCAATAAGCAAAAAATCAACCTGCTCGTGCAAACACAAGTCTACCAGGTTTCTGAAACTTTCCATTGTTGCGTCTTTCAGGCGATTGGCAAGATCATCATTCACCTGGCTCAACCCTTTGAATGGCGTATCAATATGCAAATCGGCGGTATGCACGAATTTGATGCGGGGCATATTTACAGTTTTAGCTTATAAAACAGTTAGTGACACCGGCGGGACAAACTTCGCTATGGATGGGCAAACCTCACCCTGGGCGAAACATGCATCGGGTGAAAATTTTACCGAAGTGGTTTTTACAACACTCTATTACCCGTCAATAATCCACATACCCCTTTTCTCCCCCATGGTAAAAAGTATCCTTCTCCCATGGAGTCAGGGGGATGCTGTTTTTCAGTTTGTCCACCAGGTCTGGGTTAGAAATAAACGGCTTGCCAAAAGCTATTAAATCAGCCTGGTCTTCTTTCAGCATACGCGTTGCGCTTTCAGCAGTATGCCCGCCACAGGAAATAAGGTTGCCTTTATATAAGTTCCGGTAAAAAGGCACAACACCTCGCAGAGGTGAACTCATTCGCTCCTCCGGTGTCATCATCTCACTGATGTGAAGGTAGGCCAGCTGATAATCATTGAGCTTTTCCACAATATATCCATAAGTTTTAAGGGGTTGGGAGTCTTCCATCCTGGGTTTTACAGAAGCAGGTGAGAGTCTCAGGCCTACCTTTTCAGGTGGCAGATATTTTAATACTTCCTCCACAATCAGGAATAAAAATTTTGACCGGTTTTCAACACTTCCGCCAAATTCATCATTTCGTTTGTTGGTTCCATCCATAATAAACTGGTCAATGACGTAAGCATGCGCACCATGGATTTCCACACCATCAAAACCTGCCTGACTGGCATTAGCTGCTGCCTTGCCAAAATCAGCAATGGTTTGCCATATATCCTCTTTTGTCATGGCCCTGGCCCAGTCGTAGGGCAGTCGCCCCCTTGAAGTTAGCACCTCTCCGTCTGGCTTTACTGGTGAAGCCGAAAGGGGTGATTGCTGACCGGGCTGTAGCAAAGCGTGCGAATAAGGCCCCACATGCCAAAGCTGTAAGAATATTTTGCCCCCTTCCTGATGAACAGCACCGGTTACCTTTTTCCAGCCGGCTACCTGTTTCCTGGTAAAACATCCTGGAGAGTTGGTATAGCCGTATGCCTGTGGAGATATTTGGCTGCCTTCAGCAATTATAAGGCCGCAGGAAGCCCGCTGCCGGTAGTATAATGCCATCAAATCATTAGCGGCAAGATCATCATTTTCAGCCCTGCGCCGGGTCATGGGAGCCATTACCATCCGGTTGGAAAACGTAATATGAGGAGATAATGAGAAAGGTTCAAATAACATTTTTAAATTTTATCAATGATTAAACAGGATTGGACAAATCAAAACGGGCTTCAAAAATCATTTCACCCTCATGATGCAGCTGGTAACTAAACACAGATAAATCTTCACTAAGCTCAACTACCCATTCACTGTCAACTGAAATGGGGTGAATATCAATGGTATACTTATCAGCAGGGAAAACCTGGTAAAACGGGGTTCCTCTTTCTGCATCTGCATACCCGCCATACATGGTCATTTCTTCAGGAGTCCCGTCTTTATAGCGATGGTCGTGGCGAAATCGAAGTTTACCATCCTCATTAAAAAACATCCATGTGCGGGAGTGGTCTTCATCAAGGTGAAAGGGTATATGCAGCTCATCGTCCTCACATACGGTAACATGCATAATCATTCCTTTTTCTTCCCAGCTTTCTCGTCCTTCCTGCATATAAACCTGTTTGCCTTCAAAGGATTTTCCACAAAGAGACTGCAGGTTTTGGTAAAAGGCCTGGAAGGATTCCTGCTCAAAAGCAGAAACATCATTATGCTGGCCTTGTTCAGCACCTTTCTCAGCAGGGCCTCCGCAAGATACTATTCCCATGAATGCTAAAGCCCAAAAAAATACTTTCATCTTATTCATACTAATTGATTTTTTGTTTATTAAAAACTTTTCTTTACAACGATGTGTATTCCAAACAAACGACACAACACAAATGTACAAAAATAAACTTCAAATTAATTTCAATATGTAAAAACCACGCATTTGTAACTCCCTTCCATGAACTTACCATGTTTAATGTTTCACTTTGATAGTCCTGCATCTCTCAACTTACCCCCTTAAAAGAATAAATCAGGTGATTTCCCCCGGTTTATTTACGCATAAAAAAACCGTTTTCATGCTTATAGACAACGGAATGTTAATGTTTAATTTTATCGATGAAGAGAATTATATTCACAAAAACTCCTGGAGAAATCATGGGTTCTTTTGACGCAAAACACATCATATTCATCCCAATCCTTCTTTTCTCATTTTTTCTGCAAGCTCACGAAACAGAAAAAAATGAAAAAAAAGAAGTCGAGGTTACTCAACCGAAGAATGAAAAAGGCGAGGTTGAAAATATAGTAGTCTACGAAGGCTTTGAAAACGGAATTCCACCGGGCTGGACCCAGCATTACATACCCCACACCAATGGAACAAATGTAAACTGGGACACTCGAACCGGCGCTGGAGTGATCGCTCCCCCAAACACCATAGGAGTACCTGATACAGCAGCAGTAGGAGATAAAAACCTTGTATTTCAATGGGAAAGTGTTGGAAATGAAACATGGTTAATAACCAGCCCTATCGATCTGGAATTTATTGTTAATCCTGTGCTTTCGTTTTACCACACTCAGGCAGAATGGGAGCCAGGACACTTTGACAAACTAACCATACTCTACAGGAAAGGAGAAGAAGGAAACTGGCAAGTACTGCAATCCTATGATCATCCCATCGAAGTATGGACCCATCGCAGTATTTCACTTGATGATCATGAATCAGATGAGTTCTACATTGCACTGGTAGGTCTTACAGGATGGGGCTCCGGGGTATGTGTCGATGAATTCACGATTACCGAAACAGGGGAGATCCCCAAAGAGCTCAATCAGATTGAGACCGAACAGGCCTCTTTAAACTTTATCCCCACAGGAACGATCAACAATCCTATTCTTCGCTCAAGGATTCGTGTCACAGGAAACAGCGGAAGCCTGGCCCTTGAAGAGTATGTGGCACATTCACTCAATACCAACGACAGCGATATTACGAACGAAGGCATTAAACTATATCTGACAGACAACGAGTTTTTCAACACCGATCAACTTGTTGCTCAAACTACTGAATTTGAAAATGGTGAAGCAGTATTTGAAGATATCAACCTGGAACTACCCACTGGCTATTCTTATCTTTGGCTTACTTTCGATATTGATGAATATGCCAGCCATGGAAATCATGTGAATGCTTACATTCCGGCAGGAGGAATTACCATTGGAGGAGAAGAATTTCCCGGGGAAGATCAAAATCCACCCGGATCGCGGGAAATTTATGAAACCATATTTCATGATAACTTTGATACTGACAGAGGGTGGATCTTAACAGGAGAATGGGAAAGAGATATCCCTCAAGGCCTGGGGGGATCATCCGGCTACCCAGGCCCTTCATACCCGGTAAGCGGTGAAAAAATAATTGGCACCGACCTCACAGGCCAGGGAGAACATCCCGGTGACTTTGAGCCCGGACTTCCATATATGGCATACCAGGCCATTTCACCGGCATTAGACTGTTTTTACTATAAAGATATCACCCTTACATTTCAACGCTGGCTGAATACTGAGTACACCGACAAAGCCTATATACATATTTCTACCGATAACGGAAACAGCTGGGACCAAATATGGGTGAATGAAACCCACTACCATGCTCTCAGCTGGACAGAACAAACCTACTCTTTACCCCCTGCCAGCAGAAAAGAAAATGTACTGATAATGTTTTCCATTGGCCCCACTGACAACACCAATAATTACAGTGGATGGAATATTGACGACCTGATTGTTACCGGGAGTTATGTTACCAAGGATGTGGGTGTTTCCCAATGGTTAGCCCCGGGGCCAAGTTGCAATATGAGTGAAGATGAAACGGTAGAGGTAAGGGTGAAAAATTACGGAGCAGAACCGGTAAGCGACCCCATCCCACTTGGGTTTTCATTGGATGGTGGTGAAACCTGGCATATGGACACATTATATGATCACATTGAAGTAGGGGGATATATTGATCATACTTTTGCTCCAACAGCAGACTTCTCTACCCCGGGTAGATACGATGATATTATTGTAAAAACTTTTTGGGAGGAAGATCAGTATCCATCCAACGATGCTTTAGACCATTCGATATTTTCTGTGCCTTACATTGAACTACCTTATTCACAGCCCTTTATTGATTCTGACGGATTGTGGACAGGATATGGAGAAAACAGCTCATGGCAATGGGGTGAGCCCGGGGGAAGTGAAATAGGCACAGCCAAATCCGGGACAAAAGCCTGGTTTACCAACCCCGATGGGGCCTATCCAGCCATGGAGGCATCCTGGCTTGAGAGTCCCTGCTTCAACTTTTCCCAGTCCGTGCACCCTGTTCTGGAGTTTTACGTACACACCCATACCCTGGAAAATACTGATGGATTAAGTTTGCAATACTCTCTGGATGAAGGTGAGAGCTGGCAAGTTCTCCCACCCTACTCAGATGACCTTGCATGGGGATGGTACAACGATGACGAAATATCAACATTACAAGAAGCTTTCTCCGTTGACTACGGATGGCATGGAGACAATGAGGGATGGCAAAGGGTGCGGGCAGTGATGGATACTAGCCTGGCACAGGAAGAGTTTGTCAAATTCAGGTGGGTATTTGCTTCCCACGACTTTGACGAAGAATCAAGCAGCTGGGAAGGTATAGGTGTGGACGCTGTAAGCATATTTGATGCTCCACATGATATTGGTGTGAGTGCTATTACCCACCCGGTTGATGCATGCGAGCTAAGCCAGGATGAACAAGTTACCATCAGGATTGAAAACTTTGGACTCAACACTCTTGACAGTGGAACCGAAATACCCACAGGCATTGACATTAACTCCTATGCCAGTGTTTACGAAAGCTTTATACTTGAAAACAACCTGGAGCCAGGCTCTACCGTAGATTTCACTTTTGAAGGAACCTTTGATTTAACAGAGCAGGGGAATCATTCCATAACAGCTTACACCATGCTACCGGGTGACAGTGATTTTTATGTGCCCGGTGAATTTAACGACACGCTGTCAACACAAGTAACTGTTTTTGGATATCCGGAACTGGATCTGGGAGATGACATTTATACAACCATGGCCGACACCCTGTTGCTGGATGCCGGGGCCGGCTTTGAAGCTTATTTGTGGCAGGACGGCAGCTCTGAGCAAACCTACCAGGTCTCTTCCCTGTTTTCAAACACCTACCATGTAGAAGTAACGGATCACAACTATTGCAAGGCATCCGATACCTTAAATGTAATCGCCAGGGATTTGGCATTAAATGCCATCCTAAGTCCGGAGAGTAACTGCGAACTATCGGATACGGAGCTTCTGACAGCTCAACTCAAAAATACAGGGGGTGAAGATCTGGAAGAGGGAGAGCAAATTGATATTGAACTTTACTATAACGATGTGTTGTACGATGATCTGATGATCACCCTTGACAACAACCTGCAACCCGGCCAGACCCTGGACTTTACCTTTGAAAACCCACTGGATTTGTCACAAAACGGAGCACACAACTTAAAAGTAAAGCATCTTCTTCCAGATGCCAATCCCGAAAATGACATACTCGACACCACTATTTGGGTTTATGGATACCCTGCCCCCTATATTGGAGACACCCTTTATTCTATGACACCTCTTGACATAACCCTTGATGCAGGTGGAGACTTCAATGAATATACATGGCAGGACGGCTCCGATGGTCAATATTACGAAGTAAACGATCCTTTTTCGGAATGGTACAGTGTGATAGTGTCTGATGAACATGGTTGCATGGGTGAAGATTCGGTCTTGCTTGTCACCTATGACATTGAAATACTGGAAGTGACGGAGCCATTAGACGCATGCGAGCTAACCCAAGAAGAGTTTGTGGGTGTCCGCCTTATCAATCATGGTCCTGAAACTTTTTTCGCAGGGGATACTTTCCCCCTGGCACTGGAATATGATGACGAGGTTATCAGCATCGATACCCTAATCCTTGAGCAAGAATGGCTTGCTGATGAGACCCTGGACTTCTCTTTTTCTGAGGGGATAAACATGGAACAGGAGCAAAGTTATGATTTCCGGGTTTATCAAATACACAGGGACGCCAATGCAGATAACGACACCCTGGCTTTTACAGTATATGTACACGGCTATCCTGAGGTATTTCTTCCTTCGAAAATCACCACAGATTACCCCGAAAATGTCACTCTGGACCCCGGTTCCGGTTACGCATCATACCTGTGGCAGGACGGTAGCATTGAACAAATTTTTGATGTGCAGGATTGGGGATCTTACTGGGTAGAAGTAAGCAACGATTTTGGATGTACATCCATAGCCCATTCAGATGTATATCCCGAGGTATTTGACATCGCCCCTGACTCACTTCTGCAACCCTTTACTTTTTGCGGCAATGCCGGTGAACAGGAAGTAAAAGTAAGGTTTAAAAACAGCGGCTATATGCCTGTTTCAAGCGGTACGGAAATTTCACTTTCGTACAGCCTTGATAACGGCACATTGGTGCAGGAATCTTACATCCTTGAAACAACCATGCAACCAGAAGCAACCCGGGTTTACACCTTTACCGAACACATCCTTTTGGATGAACCCGGTGAGCATCTCATTGAGATAACGGCTACTTTTGACGGAGACGAAATCCCTGAAAATGATACACTAGCAGCATCATTCGAAGTACTTTCCCTGCCTCAACCCAACTTAGGAGAGGATATCTTTACCACAGCACCAGAAGATATTATCCTTGACCCCGGCTCAGGGTTTGTTTCCTACCAGTGGCAGGATGGTTCCACCCACCCAACCTACCAGGTCAGCGAGCCAGGTTCAGATATGTATCACGTAACAGTGGAAGATGAAGCAGGATGCCACAATACGGATTCAGTACATGTTATCACATATAACCTGAAAATGGAATCCATTGCAGCTCCCGCAAGTCACTGCATGCTTTCAGATAATGAAACGGTCATTGTAGAAGTTTTGAACCAGGGGTATGATGATTTTGAGCAAGGCAGCAGCTTTGAGCTGGGATACCATTTAGGTGATGAATCAGCCAGTGTGACTGAAGAGTTTGCGTTGGATCAGGATTGGTTAAAAAATACAAGCTATACCTTCACCTTTGAAACTACTGCAGACTTGTCTTCATCAAGCAGTTACACCTTTACTGCATTTGTATCCACACCCAATGCGTCAACTGAAAGCGATACCCTTGCAACACTTATAGAAATAACCGGTCAGCCACAAGTTGATCTTGGTCCAGATATTTACACCCAAGCTCCCGACACCGTAATACTTGATGCAGGGCCAGGCTTTGCATCCTATTACTGGCAAGATGGGCATGAAGACAGACATTACCCGGTAAACAACCATGGCTGGAAGTGGGTAAGAGTGACAGATGAGTTTGGATGTATTGGTGCAGACACACTATATGTAGGGCCCTATACAAATGTTGATGAAGAAATATCAGGGGGGCAGCACTTTAACATATACCCCAATCCTGCAAACCAACAAGTGACCCTGGAATTCCGTCAGGAAAATCATGGACAAACGCTTGTGGAACTCATCGACATGAAAGGGGTTGTTCACCTGAGAAAAACATTCAACGGGCAGGAAGTTCAACGAAGCATAGATATTTTCCACCTTGAGCCAGGTATCTACTTTATATCGTTCACAGGTCAGTCTCACAGAGAGAGCCACCGATTAATTATTCTTGAATAAAAAATCAGTTTAAAGATATGCAATGCAAATCCCATAACAATAAAGTTTTTTTTGTAATTCTCTTCAACTTTTAAGACTTAGTTTTGGGTTTTAAAGGGCCGGTGAAAGCCGGTCCTTTTTCTTGATAAAAGCACCTGCTTAACCCCATATCTTTTTCATATCTTTACCCACTCAATACAGTTCATTTATAAAATCAAAAAAAATGCACCCAATCAAACATCTCTGGCTTTACCTAATCATTTTGCTGGCAATTAGTTCATGTAAAACCGATACGTCTTCCATAAACCTTGAGCAGGTTAACAGCGAAGCCGGGCAAAAACTAATAGCACCCGGCCTTGGCAGTTTGGGCATTATTCATAATCAGAAAGTTTATGTGTACTACCTCAATGAAAGCCACAAATGGATACTGGACAAGGTATCACAATTTCTAATTCCTGAGCCAAACCAGGGATTGTTGGCGATGGGAATGGGTATTATCGGTGTTGTGAATGACGGGAATATGAAGTTTTATTATTTGGATGCAGAAAACCAGTGGAAACACGACACGCGAATGACTATGGACCTACCTGGCAGATACCAGCAAATCAACTCGATGCGAATCCCCTGGCAAATGGGCTTTGTGGCAATAGAGGAACCAAGTGGTGTGATTTCGTTCTATTACCTGGACGAAAATAACTTGTGGACACAAGATGAGACTGCCCGGTTTCACCTGCCCGAGAATACAGATGACTACCTTATGCTGGGAAATATGAAAGTTGGTATTATTTATGAAAACAAGCTGGGAGTCTATGAGCTTGGTGATGAAGGGGAGTGGCAATTTTTGGATGACATGGTACTTGCATTGCCCGCAAATACCGAAAGTGTCATCTCGTTTGAAGCGGGTACAATCGCCGTTTTGGAAAACAATATTCTTCATTTTTATGATTTGGATCCTGCCAACCGCACATGGATAAGAGATAACGCCATGGCCTTCAGAGTGCCTGATTTTTAATGCGTACTTTGCCAAAAAAATAAAATTCAGTTTTTTTAGTGCACCTCAGCTAACCACAATACATCCAGGATTACTACTTTTGCATCTCTTTAATCAGTAAGCCTTTATTCAAAAAAATAAAGGCTTCTTTTTTCACTTCCCCACGGAAGTTAAACATCAACTATTTTAGCAACACATGTGGGAATTATTGGTAAGGTTTATCCTTCGCTTTCGGCTGCCAGTCATCATTGGGATTGCAACTATCACTCTTTTTATGGCCTATCAGGCAACAAAAGTACAGCTATCCTATGAGCTTGCTCAAATGCTCCCCGAGTCAAACCTGGTGTATGAGCAATACCAGGATTTTCAAAACACCTTTGGGGAAGATGGCAACGTGGCATTTTTGGGAATTGAGGATGAAAGGTTTCTGAAACTGGAAAATTTTAACAAATGGCTCAGCATTTCAGAAGAAATCAGGCAAATTAATGGAGTTACCTCGGTAATAGATATGGCAAACATTCCTGAAATTGTAAGGGATGATAGCAGAAGGAAGTTTGATTTCAAACCCGTTTTCCCCCGCAAACCTCAAAGCCAGGAAGAGCTTGACAGCCTGATCCAAAAAGTTTACAGCCTGAAGTTTTATGAAAACCTTCTTTTTAATCCCGAAACCGGGGCTGTTTTCTCGGCTGTTTCCCTGGACCGGGAAATCCTCAACACCCAGGATCGAGTGGGTCTAATAAAAAACCTATATCAGACAGCATCAGCCTTTGAAGAAGACACGGGTATAAAAATTCATTACAGCGGATTACCTTACATCCGCACACGCATTACAGAAAAAGTAGAATCGGAGTTGCAACTATTTGTGATATTTGCCCTGATTATTGCATCCACAGCCTTATTTTTGTTCTTTCGCAGTTTCAAGGCCGTATTTTTTCCGGTACTTATTGTTATAATTAGCGTTATCTGGGCCTTAGGACTGGTGGCTGTTCTGGGATACGAGATTACCATATTAACAGGCATCCTGCCACCTCTTCTCATCATTATAGGTGTTGAAAACTGTATCTTTTTGCTCAACAAATATCATCAGGAATATCGCTTTCATGGCAATAAAATAAAGGCATTGGTAAGGGTCGTGCAACGCATTGGCAAAGCCACCATGCTAACAAACGCCACCACGGCAGTGGGGTTTGCCACTTTTATCATCACCGGCAACACCCTATTGGTTGAATTTGGCATTGTGGCTGCCATCAATATATTGTTTGTCTTTATCCTTACACTTTTCCTCATTCCAATTTTTTTCAGCTACCTTGCCCCTCCCCAGGCAAAGCACATAAAACACCTTAACAACCAGTATGTACGCAATCTTCTCAAAAGAGTTGTGGATACGGTTGTTTTTCACAGAGCGAGGGTGTATACTGCTTTCGCAGTATTGTTTATCGCAGGCATTATAGGTGTTAGCCAGTTGCATACCTCTGGCAGTGTTGTAGACGACATCCCCCAACGGGATCCCATATACAAGGATCTGTTATTTTTTGAAAAGAATATCAATGGTGTTCTGCCTTTGGAAATCGTAGTGGAAACCGACAGGCCAAACGGAGTTATGCACCCAAGCACCCTGGCGGCCATAGAGAGCTTGCAACAAAAACTGTCGGATTACCCCGAACTATCCCGGCCACTTTCGGTCGCAGAAGCTGTAAAATTTGCCAGGCAAGCTTTTTACCGCGGTGATCCAGACATGTATGGTCTTCCCAATTCGCATGAACGTAATTTTATCATGTCATACATGCCCAAGCCCGATGAAGACGGTCAGCAAATTACTGAAGCCCTGATGGACAGCACCAGGCAAAAGACCCGTATTTCAGTGCAAATGGCCAATATCGGTACCCGGCAGATTCAGACATTGCAAGACGGACTGCAGCCCGCAATTGACTCCATATTCGATCAAGAACGATATAATGTGTATATGACCGGAGCCAGCGTGGTTTTCCTGGAAGGCTCTGGCTATCTTGTAAAAAACCTTTTAACCAGCCTCCTGTTTGCCATCTTAATTATTTCCTTGCTGATGGCTTTCCTGTTCAACCATCCCCGAATGATTATTATCTCACTCATACCCAACCTTTTTCCGCAGCTGCTTACTGCCGCACTTATGGGTTTGGCAGGGGTTCCTATCAAACCCAGCACAATCCTGGTCTTTAGCATTGCACTGGGAATTTCGGTTGACAACTCCATCCATTTTTTGGCAAAATTCCGCCAGGAATTTGCAATCCATAAGTCAAACATCAAACATGCCGTGCTTACCGCCCTGCGTGAAAGTGGTGCCAGCATGATATACACTTTCGGTGTCCTGTTTTTTGGCTTCAGTATTTTTACAGCCTCCTCATTTGGAGGTACACAGGCCATTGGCTACCTCATTGCTTTTACGCTTTTTGTAGCACTTTTGTCAAACCTGTTCCTGATGCCTGCCATTTTATTATCCCTCCATAAGCGCATACTGATTAAAGACTTCAGAACCAATGGCATGAATGGAAACAAAACAGGCCCAAAAGAGAATCAAAAAAAAGCAGTTGATTCATACAGAAAGCTAACCAACCAAGTTCACTGATTGGCATAAATCATAATCTCCAAAAAACTGGCGGCCATTTCATAATTTTTGTCAATTAATGTATTTATTTTAACTTTACCCCCATTCTGAAGATCCACCAAGAACTACAGCAGGCATGTCCTGTTCGGCAGTTTTTATCAACAAAACACAAAAGGACAAACACTTAACACATTTACGTTCATTATGAAAGGTATCATACTAGCCGGTGGTTCCGGCACCAGGCTCTACCCCATCACATTGGCTATGAGCAAACAACTCATGCCCGTATTTGACAAACCAATGATTTATTACCCACTTTCCATATTAATGATGTCGGGTATCAGGGATATTCTTATTATCAGCACACCCCAAGATCTACCACACTTCGAAAGACTATTGGGAGATGGTAGCCGCATTGGGTGCAATTTTCAGTATGCCGAGCAGCCTGAGCCAAAGGGTCTGGCGCAGGCATTTGTTATTGGGAAGGAGTTTATTGGCAACGACAAGGTAGCTCTTGTTCTGGGCGACAACATCTTTTACAGCAATGGCCTGCAAAACCTGCTTCAAAACAATAATGAACCCGACGGTGGAGTAGTGTTTGCCTACCATGTTTCTGACCCCAGGCGATACGGCGTTGTTGAATTTGATAAAGAGCTCAAAGCCATTTCCATTGAAGAGAAACCTGAACACCCCAAATCAAATTACGCGGTGCCCGGGCTTTATTTTTACGACAATTCTGTGGTGGATGTGGCATCCAACATAAAACCAAGCAAGCGGGGCGAATATGAAATTACCGATATAAACCAACACTACCTAAATGAAGGAAAGCTAAAAGTGGGTATTTTAAACAGGGGTACAGCATGGCTCGACACCGGCACGTTTGACTCACTTATACAAGCGGGACAGTTTGTCCAGGTAATTGAAGAAAGGCAAGGGCTGAAAATCGGATGCATTGAAGAGATTGCCTACCGCATGAAGTATATTAACAGCAATGAACTGGAAAAAATTGCCACCCCCCTCATCAACAGTGGATATGGCAAATACCTCATGCAAATTTTGGAGGAAACAAAAAACAGTTTTTAATACGTATTATTTGAGATAACGAATGACAGGAAAAAAGAAAAAAAGGACGATTCTCATTACCGGTGGAGCAGGTTTTATTGGAAGCTGCCTGGCAGAAAAACTAATTAATAATCCGGACAATTATGTGGTACTTGTGGATGACTTGACCACCGGAGACATCAATAAACTTCCCGATGCACCCAAAGATAACTGGCACTTTATCAAATGTGATGTGAATGAATATCGCGACATTGCGGAAGTAATGCTGGCCCATCATTTCGATTATGTTTTTCATTATGCCGCTTTTGTTGGGGTAAAGCAAACACAAGCTCATCCTATAAAAGTACTCAAGGACCTTTATGGCATTGAGCACATTTTCGACTTGTGCAAAAACTCAGGAGTAAAACGAGTCTTTTTTGCATCTTCTTCAGAGGTATACGGAGAGCCGGTAAACCTACCCCAAAATGAAGAAACCACCCCCTTAAACTCCAGGATTCCTTATGCGGTTGTAAAAAACGTAGGCGAAGCTTATTTAAAATCGTATAAAAAGGAATATGATCTGGACTATACTTGCTTCAGATTCTTCAACACTTACGGACCCAAACAAAGCGTTGACTTTGTCATGTCCAAATTCATTGCCCATGCCTTGAAAAACGAACCTATCCCCATCTATGGAGATGGTCTGCAAACCCGCACCTTTTGTTTTATAGATGACAATATTGAAGCTACAACCCGTGCTTTGTATAATGATGAATATGTCAATGATGTGATAAACATTGGTTCTGACCTTGAAATCACGATTCTCGATCTGGCGAAAATGATTATCCGCCTCACCGGTTCTTCGTCAACCATTGAAAACAGACCTCCACTGCCCGAGGGAGATATGAAAAGACGATTCCCGGATATAAGCAAAATGAAAAATCTTTTACAAAGGGATCTGCTCTCTATGGAAGAAGGGATAGGAAAAATTCTGGAAGACCCGCGTTTCATCATCCCAGAGCATCCCCGCCTTTAGCAAAAATAAATAGTGTTTCAGGTTCAACAATCGGGGAAAAACAGAGTTATTATAAACGAATTTAATCTTTTAAACCATGTCATCAAAAGTAACACAGTACACCCAAAAAATCAATGACTACATTGATAGCATAGGACTGGTAAAGCAACCCCAGGAACTATACCTGCCAGTTGATTATTGTTTGCGCACCGGTGGAAAAAGGATACGCCCCCTGATGGCTTTACTGGCCTGCGATATGTTTGATGGCAACCCGGAACAGGTTATAGGGCCGGCAGCAGGCATGGAAATTTTTCACAACTTTACCCTGATGCATGATGACATCATGGATGAAGCCCCAATAAGGCGTGGAAAACCCTCCGTATACAAAAAGTGGAATGCCAATACCGCCATCCTTTCCGGAGATGTGATGTTTGCCATGGCCATTCAACATATTTCCACTTGCCCTGGGAAAAACCTGAAAGAAGTACTCAACCTTTTCAACAAAACGGTCATTGAGGTATGCGAAGGGCAGCAGTATGACATGAACTTTGAAACCCTTGACAAGGTAAGTGAAAGTGAATATATCAACATGATACGCCTTAAAACAGCTGTACTTCCCGCTGCTTGTTTGAAAACCGGGGCGATTATTGCCGGAGCAAATCCTAAAGATGCTCAATTGATTTACCAGTTTGGAGAAAACGTGGGGATTGCCTTTCAAATCATGGACGATTGGCTGGATATTTTTGGAGAAGAAGACACTTTTGGAAAAAAAACCGGGGGTGATATTGTTGCCAATAAAAAAACCTGGTTATATATCAAAGCCTTTGAAATGGCAGATGAAAACCAGTTGAGAGACCTACGCAATGCATTTACCAACCGTATTTTCAACCCCGAGGAAAAGATCAGCATGGTAAAAAACGTGTTCCTCCAGCTGGGCCTGGACCATAAATCAGTAGCAAAAATGGAGGAATACAATAAAAAGGCTGTTTCACTCCTTGAAGAGATCAGCATCCCAGGCGAAAAGAAAAAAGAGCTCAAAACCCTGGCCGAAAAACTACTTAACAGGAAAATTTAGGTCCAGCCTGCAAGGCGATCGCACCAACCTTACTTTTCCGGTTTTGGATTGCTTCATGCTAGCTAAACACTGCCAAACTGAATCTTATCACCTGCTTGTTTCGGACAAGTTAAAGTTTTATCTTTGCGGGCATTTTCAAACAGGATGCTTACCTTAATATTATCAAAAAGCCATCCCTTACAAAACAATATTAGACAAATCTATCATTTTAATATTTGCAAATCATGGAAGCTAAGTATCCCACCCAGGTTTTTTCAGAAATAGGAGAATTGGAAGGAGTAATTATTCATACGCCCGGGGCAGAGGTGGAAAACATGACACCCCAGAATGCTGAAAGGGCTTTATACAGTGATATCCTGAACTTATCTGTTGCCAACCGAGAGTTCAACCAACTCAAAGGGGTGTTGGAAAAAGCAACCAAAGTATTTGAAGTAAAAGAGTTGTTGGTAGATGTGCTGAAAAATGAAAAAGTAAAAGAAAACCTGATACACAAAATATGTCAAAACGAATCGGCGGACTGTGTCAAAGACCATTTGTTCTCATT
>SL_3KL_010_SEDDRAFT_10001351_pt1 | contig 22191 bp, 20 predicted proteins | sample SodLakKL_010_SED_2_FD_10381 | JGI IMG/M metagenome (IMG submission 10381) | reverse complement strand
AATGCCCGTTCCCCGATCCGCCAGAGCAGAGGCGGGCCTGCCGCTGAAAGCCGCCACAATGGCTGTAGAGGGAGTGGTGTTGGCAATGCCCATATCTCCCGTGCCTATGAGTTCGTAACCCTCTTTTTCCACCGCATCCTTCACCAGGCAGGCTCCAAGCAGGATGCCCTCAATGGCCTGCGACACGGTCATAGCCGGTTCCCTCGCCATATTTCTCGTGCCCTTGGCGATTTTTCTGTGCACGACCGGCCAGTGGCGCGGCAGATCCGCAGCCACACCGCAGTCCACCACACGCACATCGGCTCCCACGTGCTCTGCGAGAACGTTGATGGAGGCCCACCCCTGCACGAAACAGTTCACCATNTGGGGTGTCACCTCCTGAGGATAGGCGCTCACGCCCTCTTCAGCCACGCCGTGATCACCGGCCATGGTGAAAATGAGTTTTTTGGCAACCCGTGGATGCAGGCTTCTCTGAATGGCCGCCAGGCGCGCGGCAATCACTTCCAGATGGCCCAGAGAGTTCCTGGGTCTGATTTGGGATCGTAATCTTTCCCAGGCTTTTTCTTCCCATGCCTTATCGGCCCCTTCAATTCTGGAAAGCAGTTGTTCCAGTTCTTTCACGGATCTCTCCTCAATTGGATGTGTGTTCTCAAGCCTCAGAGCACAAAAAAATCCTCCANAACCTTGACAAGGTTCCGGAGGATCGCANTGTGGCAGCAGCAACCTTCTNTTTCGACCCCTGAAAAAGGGCCGCCCTTTCTCACGGCAGGTCTTCTGGCTTGCGGATCTCCTTACTCTCTGCGCCTTCCCGCCTCATTCCATGTGACTTGATGAAATATAGCCGGCAGTGGCTTTCAAGCAGATTTCATCCCCGCTCACAGCGCCGGCCAAAACGCGTCGGTTTCACACTCGACTTCCCTATCAAGTTTGCACACCGTGAGAATCTTCATGGAGCTTCGGGCCGTGGATACAACAGCCCTCCAATTTCACTTCTTGGTGATTTTTTTCAAGAGCTTGAGAGCTTTATCCGTGTTCATGACGGGAATCACTTCCGCCACTCCCAGATCCGTCCAATTGTAGATGGAAGCAGCCAGGCGGACATCATCGTCAGCCTCAAAAAGGCGAAAAACACGATGGCCTGAAAGGTCGAACCACTCCCCTTTGACTTCCACACCCGACTCTTTTTCCAAACTCTGCATACCTCTTTCGATGACCAGGTTCCGATCTTCGGGTGAATAGTTGAATATGGCCAAGAACAGCATGATCAAGCCTCCTTTGGTTGTGAGTTTAAGTTGGATTAGGGCCTTTGACAACCATGGTGGATCTTCCATGTGGCAGGGCCCTGCCACGGAACCTCAAGGTGAAGAAAACCGGCCGTGCCGGCGGTCACCCATGGAAAAGTCTCTTTAACACAGGACCCACGATGCTTTGCAATCCATTTTCATCCAAAAGCAAAAATTGATCAATAATATATTGTTCTGCAACGGTGATAAGGTCTTTTGCGGAACTCACTCCGCTGTCCAAGATTCCAGAGCCAGTTGTCCACCCAGGGGCTGTCCACCTTGCGTCCCTGCCTGTGAAACTCACTTTTCAGCTGCTCCACGGCCCAAACGGTTGCAGCCCTGATCTCGTTCTCCTCGGGTGAGCCCGCATCAATGAAAGACAAGTTGTCCACCCTTTCCTCAAGGCCCTTTTCGTAGGAAATGATTTTGAGTTCGCGCAAGACTTGCGGCAGCTTGTAGTCGGCAAACGCAGTGAGTTTGTCCAGGCGCTCAAAGGCTCCCCAGTCTCTCCCGGAAAAAGACTGATGCACATCGGAAACGAAAAGCTGCGCTCGCTTCCAGAAATACACCTTTTTTCCATTGTAACTGCTTTCATCTCTGAAGCTGGGAAAGGATTCCACTATTTGGTGGACCGTGCGCACCGCATCCTGCCCCGACTCTTCCAGCAAATGAATGATGTGGCCTCCCCAGCGATGAAGCAAAACCTCCCCCGCCTCTCTCAAGTTGTTGAGCCGCTCTTCCATGAGGGGAATGGAGCCTCTGCCGCGAAAGAGGTGCTGGATGGATTCCCGGTCCATTTTGCGCAAAAAACCCGCATCGCATATGGGAACACCTTCATCCACAGCACGTCGAAGGCAGGCTGCGAGCCCCCAGTATCCCGAATAGAATCGGCCCCTGTACTCCACACCCCACGCTTCATGGTTCGGGTCGGGCCAAAAGCAGTGATTCAAGACATCAAGGACGAATATCCACTGCACCCCTTCCTGTCCTTCCCCTTTGGGGTGGCACGGGTGATGCCAGGCTGCATGGGGATTCACTTCATGCCCCCACTTGAGCACTGCTGAGGGAATGGCCTGGGGTTTGAAAGAGACCCAGCGAAGGTTTTCAATCACCGCCGTCACAGAGGGAAGGACGGGAAGTGTGGTCGAAGGTGTTTCATTTAAAACGTGCACAAAGGTCTGCCCCCAAAGAAGAGCGACCCTCCGGGGAAAAGAGGAGGGTCTGCAGAATCTGTCAATGATATCTGAAAACCGTGCCCCTCAGCTGGATGCATGAATGACGCGCGGTTCCTTTTGGGCAAGAGGCATAAGATATGAAAGGATGCCAAGCATTCCCCTCTCGACCCGAAACTTTAAAAAATCCAACGATAAGTCAACCCTCAAGTGGACCCCTGCGATGTCCCTTCCCGCTCCACCCCGGCGGTGTCCACCGCAGGAGGGGGCTTCTCCTGCTCAAATTTTTCCCGCACACGCAAGAGGTAAATGACCACGGGACGATACGCCAGGTGAGCCCACTTGGCAAAGGGCACTTCGAGCACGAGCATGGGAACGGCGATCATCAAATGGACCACGTAGAGAAAATAAGTGGTGGCAGGCCAGTTGAGAAGGCGAGCGAAATGAATGAAAATGCCCGTCAGGGTGGTCAGCTGAAGGAGAATTAAAAACATCCAGTCGGTGGAATGGGAGTTTTTGTAGACGGGCTTCTTCTTTTTGATCCGCCCGATGATGGCATAGGTGGTCCCATACATGATGGCGAAGGTGGCATAATAGCCCAGGAGGCGAATGGGGTGGGAAAGGGGATACTCGGGAAGATCCCTCTGGAACCATCTTATGAAAACCACGACCAGCAGAAAAATAGAAGCGTAGCCGGTCATGATCATGAGATGGACGAACCACTGCATTCCGTCCGAGCATTTGCTGAAGCGCTTTTGCGTGATGGTGTGAAGGATCAGTTCTTTGAACTCGCTCGCATAAAGCCGCAGGGGAATTTTGAAAGAGAGATCCCCCATGATGAACCGAAAACACCTGAAGACATTGCTCAGCAGCAGGAAAGACAAAACGCTGGCCATGACCAGGTCCGCGATTTCTATCTTCTCTGCGGGCCAGAGGGAATTGATGGCCGCCTCTTCCCAGTTGGGGTTCCCCGTATTGAAGATGAGCAGCGCCATGCCCACGAGCAGAGCCACAACACTGATGGCCATGATCTCAAAACGCTCAGAAGTGTAAAACTTCCTCGAAAAGCCCGTCCAGTCATAGAGGGAAGTGAGATACCTTCTCGTGACCATCATGGTTTCACCAGGGTCTGCGCCACGAGGACAATGAGTGGAACAATCCCCACAATAATAGCAAAGCCAGGGCTCCGGCGATCGAAGGATTTTTTCCTTTTGGCCCAATTGAATGTAGCGGACCATTTTTCTCGGAAAGGGGTTTTCAGGGGTGGCGAGAGGACAGATCGCTGTGCAGTTTCCACAATTGTAGCACTTGTGAGCGTCCTTGAGACCAAACGCCTCCAAATCCGATACGAGGTTTGGATCCACTCGGTTACTCATCTTGCTGCCTCCTCTTAAGGAATTAAGGGAGAAAATGACAACTGGAGCAGAATCGAGACGAAAAAAAGAGGAAATACGGATTCAAGGCTGAGCAATGGGGAGAAGGGGAACAGGATGGTGATTCTCAGCCTTCCGATGGGAATCTCTGACTTCCCATGGTCATCGGGGATGGCTGCCGCTCCAGGAAAACCCTGGAGCGGCAGATTTTGAGAAAATTAGAAACCCTTGTAGGGGTTTGGACCTACTTCTTCGAGTCGCGCCGCAAAGGCATCGAGGAGAGCGGGAAGCTTGTCGTAATCGGTGATGGAAACGGTATCGAATCGCACGCGATCCGATTCGAGCACAAGGCGGTCCAAAGTCTCTTTCACTTTGCTCAAACGGATGTCAGCGAGTTCACTGCCCTTGATGAAATGGCACTGATAGTTGTCGCCATGCTTGCATCCCAGGAGCATGACTCCGTCAATGCCCTTGGACAGGGTGTCCGCGATCCAGATGAGGTTCAGGGATCCCAGGCAGCGAACGGACAGGACGCGAACCCACGCATTGTAGTTCATGCGGCGCAGACCGATCATGTCAAGGGCGGGATAAGCGTCGTTTTCACAGGCAAGGAGAAGGATCCTCGGCTTCTCATCGTATTCGTCGGGCACGTTGATGGATTTGATCATGTCGCCCACCATGCCCACAGAATAGTTTTTGAAGGAGATGATGCGTTCGGGGCATGCACCCATGCACACACCACAGCGACGGCACCGGGTGGTCTGCGGCAGGGGGTTGCCCTTTTCATCTTCATTGATGGCTCCGAAGGGACACTCTTCCGTGCAGCGCTTACACTGGGTGCAGCGCTGCATGAAAAATTCAGGATAGGTCTCGTCCCCCACACGGGGATGAACGGCCTGCCCCTTGCTCGTCAGTTCGATGCACTGAATGGCCTTCATGACAGCGCCCGCTGCATCTTCGCTGGAACTGGCCACACCCATGGGACGGCGAACGGGACCGGCAGGATAGATGCCCGTACGGCGGCTTTCATAGGGAAAGCAGATGAAATGGGAATCGGGGAAACCATAGGTCAGAGCAGGAAGCTCAGGTCCCTGGCGATATTTCAGATTCAAAACATCTGAGGCATACATGTAGTCGGGCCTGAGAAGCTCCACTTCGGGCTCGCCCTCTTTTTTCTGCTCCTGTTCTAGTTTCGCCTTGAGATCTTCTCCAAGGGCCGTGGTGGGAACCATGCCCGTGGCGAGCACCACCATGTCNAGGCTNCCAAGGACCACGGTGTCTCCAAGGAGTTCGTCATAGGCCTGAACAGTGAGTTCCTCACCCCGCAGGGCTACTTCAGGATCCTGGCTGCGGATGAAGATGACTCCCGCTTCCTGGGCTTTGCGGTAGAAGTCCTCACCCTGGCCTGGGGTCCTCATTTCCTTGTAGACCACATATGCATTGGCCTTGGGGTCTTGCCTCTTGACCTCGATGGCCTGTTTCAGAGCCGTGAAGCAGCAGACGGAAGAACAGTAGGGCAGGTGCTTGCGGTCCCTTTGACCGGCACACTGAAGGAATGCCACGCTTTTCACGAAACCGCCGTCACTGGGTTTGGTGATCTTCCCCGATTTGGCAATCTCTTCAAACTGCACATTGGTCACCACATTGGGAGAAGCGCCATAGCCCAGCTTTGGGTCAAGTTTGCCTGGATCATAGGGCTGCCAGCCCGCAGCCTGAACCACAGCGCCAATGTTGTGGTCCGCACTGGAACCGTTTTCTTTGATGGTGGCCTTGAAAACACAGGGGCCTCCCTCGAGAGATTCTACCTTGGCGCCCGTGTAAACCTTGATCTTTTCCTCTTTGCGAACAGCTTCAATGAGTTGATCCAGATCATTCTTTTGCAGGTCTTTGTAGGGATAGGAAACCCTCATGGCCACATTTTTCTGAAAGCCACCCAATTGGTCCTGCTTTTCAACGAGGACGACATTATAGCCCGCCTTGGCCGCTTCCAGAGAAGCGGTCAGGCCCGTGACGCCACCTCCCACCACGAGGATATCCCGGGACAATTCCTGCTCTGGTTGAAAAGGCACGGAGGGTGCCATGGCCTTCATCTTGGTGAGGCCCATGCGCATGTAGTCCTCGGCCATCATCTGGGTGTCTTCCTCTCCCGCCGGCTGCACCCAGACCACCTGCTCACGCAGGTTCACCCTCTCCATCAAAACATTGTCAAAGGAAAAAACATCATACATGACGCGGGGAGAGCACGCGGCAATGACGATCCCATTGGCACCTTCATTGGCAATGTCGCCCTTGATGAGTTCAGCGCCCTCTTTGCTGCAGAGATTTTCATGAGTCTTGCAAATGGGCACTTTGAAATCATCCGTTGCCACACCGCTCAATTGATCTATGTCAAGGGCATCTCCGATGCCACATCCGGTACAAATATAAACTGCGAGTTTTTTATCCATTTGGTTTACCTCCTGGCAATGGCTTGAATGGCTTTGAGTGCAGCGGCCGTGCCGTCCTGTACGGACTCGGAAACGCCAGACGGGGTCCTGGTGCAACCTGCAGCGAAAACCCCGGGCTTCGCTTCCATGGAAGCGGCAAAACCGTAGTCATCATAGGAGACCGAGGCAGGGATGGGATCATCGGAGGTGTTGGGCTGCATGCCCGTGGCCAGGACTGCCATGTCCACGGTGATTTCATGAAGGGAGCCGGCAGTGGTGTCTTCAACCCTGAGGGTCACGTTCTTCGTGGCAGGATCTTCATCGATTTTGGCCACTTTGCCCTTAAAGAACTGAATGTTGGAGTCTTTCTTCACCGTGGTGTAGAAGTCTTCAAGACGGTCCATGGCGCGAATGTCAATGTAGAAAATGTACACCTTGGCATCAGGGTATTGTTCCCGCACATAAGTGGCCTGCTTCATGGACGCCATGCAGCAGATGGTGGAACAGAACGCCAGGTTGTTCTGGTCGCGGGAGCCGGCACACTGAACAAAAGCAACCGTTTCGGGCGCCTTGCCATCTGAGGGCCGGAGGATTTTGCCCTGCGTGGGCCCATTCCAGGCTGCCAGACGTTCCATCATCACATTGGTGATCACATTCTGATTGCGGGGAAACCCGAGTGTCTCCATCTTCTCAGCATCGTAAGGCTTCCAGCCCGAGGCCCAGACAACGGCGCCCACCTTGAGATCAACCGTCTTCGCTTCCATGGTGAGGTCGATGGCATTGTAGGGGCAAGAATCCTTGACCTTTTGTGCTTCATCGCTGCCAACCAAGCTGGGATCCAGAACGTAACGCAGGGGGAAAGCCATGTCGTGAGGCAGATAGGCCGCCTTGATTTTGTCCATGCCGTAGTTGAAAGGGTTGTCGATTTCGAGGGTACAGGCTTCCGCGCATTTGTTGCAGCCAGTGCATTTTTCATTCACGTAGCGGGGATTCATTTGGATAGACACATCAAAGTTTCCAGCCTCCCCGGAAATGCCCGTCACTTCCGCCATGGTGTAGAAGCGGATTTTGGGGTTGGCTTTGATGCGACGGAAGTTGATTTCCAAACCGCAGTAGGGCGGACACAACTTCGGAAAGTATTGATGAAGCTGAGCCACGCGTCCTCCGAGATAAGGATTTTTCTCAACGAGGTAGACTTCGTGGCCGGCTTCGGCTGCTTCGATGGCGGCGGAGAGCCCGCTCATTCCGCCTCCCACCACCAAAATACTCTGGGTCACTGCGTTTGACATGCTTATCCTCCTAAGCTGATTTTAAAATATGGAAAACCCCACCAGCGTTTGGGCAAAATCTCCCTGATGTTCACACCCCTTTCGTTTCGGCACAGAGATTGCATTATCAACCCTATTCTCTTCGTGTGCATTTATACACAAAGTGCGCGCTCCACGCAACAAAAAGATCAGAAAACCCGGAGAATTCCATTCAACTGTAGCTTTTAAATGAAGACGATGAAAGTCGTCAACCCCTTTGATGGCGACTCTTGTGAACAAAAGATCAGGGCCCCGCGAACCATTTTTCTTGCGAAAAGGACTGGACGTGTTTAATGTCTATTGGGTCTGATTAAAAAGAATCAGTTGCCATGAATCAGAAGATTCAGGGGGCCCTTCCCAAACGCCACCGGCCCCAAGAAAACTCATCAAAGGGCTTTCTCGAAACCATAACTAACACTGGAGTGGAACGATGGACGAAAAACAAGAAAACACGAGCAAATGGATCCAGTTGGCCATCAAGTTCGCCATATCACTCGCCGCGCTCTCTTCCCAGTCTATGTCATTCTCTACGTGACTTTTCCTGCTTCCATCGTGGCCGTTTACCTGGTTTCCGCCATTCTTTTCGCTTTGTTCGCTCCCTGGGACGATCTCAAAAAGAAATTCCTGTCCTGAGGAGCTCCACACTCCAAACCTTTTCCACCCGGGAGCTTCGAAAAACAGCCCGCAGAAGAGTCAAGGGAACTTTGCCGGCCTCGGGTGTCTCTGGAATGAAGGCCGAGAAACAAGGGAACCACGCTCCAAAGCAACTCACCCCCCCTCATCATGTTGAAAGGGGATTCCCGGGAAAACCATCCGTTCATGGCCCAAAAGCCCTTCCTTTATCCGCATCAACCCAGACCGGCTTTCTCAGCACCCTTTGCCCCCGGGACCCGCAAAGGGCATTCCGAATCTCCAGAGCGCCGACACGTTGAATCGGCGCACAGTCTCCACGGACCGCAAAAACTCCTGAAAATCAAAGGCGCTGCGAAGGTGTTTCTCGAGGGTCCTTTTAAAAGGAGGGATCACCCTCTCGTCCAACATCAGATCCAGTTTTTCGCGGGGCTCCCAACGCTGGACCAAAAATACCCTGAGTCGCCCGCAGTCCCCATGGGGCGCTTCGAGGAAAGCATGAATCGCCTCCCTTTTCACAAGCGCAGGATTCATGAGCACATCAAAAGCTTCCAGTGGGGGGGTAAAAAAGAAAACCCATACGGGTATGGGCACAGGAGTGAATGACTCCCAGTAAGAATATTTCGAAATTCCCGAGCAAAAGGCCCGGTGAAGACCTTCCTCCACGTTCTTCCTCACGAGGACCAGCTCAAGTCCATGGGGGCCGAGGGTCATCAATTCCCCTTCTTCCCTTTCGCCCAGGGCTGTTTCCAGGAGGGGGCGGCTGAGATTCATTTGAATTTTGTCGTTCATGCAGGGTCTCTTGTTGGAAATGTCATGGCGCAGGCCGTGCGCAAAGGAGCCATGTGCCCCTGACCCGCCGCTGATCCGATGGTGCACGTGCCTTTCGAACCCTTTGGCGGCTGCGANGAAACAAGGGGCANCACCATGTGCTCCTTCCCCGCGACCCCAGGCTCGACCAGGGCGGCCAGACCTTGCCCTGACAGCCATTACTGGATGAAGACTCCNTTCAGGGAAAATGATCACGGACAAGCACGGCTGCGCACCCACCAATGAGAGATTCACGAGAGATTGAACCCCCTTGTACGACTTCTTACAATAATTGACAACGGCATTTTTTCGCGGCATTTGGAAGATGGCGTGCGGAGCCCCTTGGAAAAGACTCTGCCGCAGATCGATTCATAAAAAGTACCACCAACACTCAATCTCAGATGGAGTAGAGCCATGGCAGAATGCACCCTTCCAGAAAAAAGTGTTTCGGACGAGAATGTATTGAATATTTTAAAGGGAGCCAAGACAGTGGCAGTGGTCGGGATCTCACACAAAGAGGAGCGAGACAGTCACAGAGTGGCCAGGTACCTCCAGGAGAAAGGCTACAAAGTCATCCCCGTCAACCCAAAATACAAAGAAGTTCTGGGTGTCCCCTGTTATGCCGACCTGCGTTCGGTGCCCGAGCACATCGACGTGGTGGACATTTTCAGAAATGTGGAGGCAATTCCCGCAATCGTGGACGAAGCCATAGAAGTGAAAGCCGGCTGTGTCTGGATGCAACTGGGTCTGGCTCACAACGAGGCCGGTGAAAAGGCCCGTTGCAGCGGCATGGAAGTGGTGATGAACCGGTGTATAAAAATAGAGCATTCCCGCCTCATGAAATGAAACGAATCCCCTCCATGGAATGCCCCGGTGATTGGGAGGGAGGCCTGCGCATTTATTCTCTTGCAGGCTCAATGATACCCCTGGTATCCACAAGGGATACCAGGAAAGTGCGAAAACCAGGGAAGCATCATGCATGCAAAGGCAACGGAAACAAGCTTTGACAGCCCCCATGCAGGGCTTTGTGAAGGATTCAAGTCCATTTACCGAGCATACAGTGAGTTTTATGCTTCACTGCGAAGCCGGGGAAGCCTGCCCTATGCCCTCACCACAAGAGGAGCCTGGGCCACTTCACGGTCTGTGTATGTTTTTCGCTTTTTTCGAATTCTCGCCCTGGAACAATATGAAAAATTCGTGGATCTCGGGAGTGGCGACGGAATAGTCGTGCACCTGGCGGCGCTCTTCACTGCATCAAAGGGGATCGAAATCGATCCCTCCCTATGCGGAATTTCAAGGCGCATGTCCCAGCAGCTGAACCTTCCCAATGAGGTCGAGTTCGCCTGCACGGACTTCATGCACTCAAACTTGACGGATGCCGACTGCCTGTACATCTATCCCGATAAACCCGTTCATTTGCTGGAGGAGCGTTTGAAGGACTGGAAAGGCGCATTGCTCATTTACGGCCCGCACTTCAAACCCAGAAGATTCAAACCCCTGCAGGATCTCCAGTGTGGAAGGGAGCGTCTGGTGCTCTACGGAAGGTGAACCATTCCGCAGCAAAGCCCTGAAAGAATGAAGTGGGTCAGGGAAGCGCAGAGGCTCCACGGGTCAAAGCTTCGGCGATCTTGCGCTGATCCAATTCTTCCAAATAGGGATGCATGGGAAGACTGAATATGCGCCGTGAGAAATCTTCAGAGATGGGAAAATCCCCTTTGAGATATCCCAGGTACGAAAGCGCCTTTTGGAGATGAAGTGGAATGGGATAATAGATGGCGGTGGGAATATTCTCCTGCGCAAGGTTCTGGAGAAAGATGGCACGCGTTGTTTCGTCTTTGGCCAGAATGGAGTATTGCGCCCACGCCGATCTTCCCCCCTCGGGAAATGCCGGCAGAGAGAGAATATCTCTCAGGGGACTCAGCATCTCCTGGTAAATCCCGGCCACCCTTTGCCTGAGCTCCAGCTCTTCTTCAAATATTTCCAATTTCGACAGGAGGATGGCGGCCTGCAAAGTGTCCATGCGGGCATTGAGACCCAGTCTTTCATTGTCGTATTTATTGGGTCCCTGACCGTGAACACGGAGAGAGAGGAGACTCTGATGCAGGACATGATTGTCGGTGAAGCACATCCCCCCGTCGCCGTAGGCGCCTAAAGGTTTGGCGGGGAAAAAGGACGTGCAGCCCACATGTCCCAGAGAACATGCCATTCTTGAATGATAGGTGGCCCCAAAGGACTGAGCGCCATCTTCCACAACAAAAAGGCTTTTGGATTCTGCAAATTTCATGATGGGATCGTAGTCTGCCGTCACTCCAAAAAGATCCACCGCCATGATTCCCCTTGGCCGAAGCCCCCGGAGATCGATGCTTCGTGGAAGGGGATACAGGGAAGGATCCCTGCGATCAAGAGCATCCCACACCCCGACCAAATGAACTGGATCCAGGTTCATGGTTTTTGGATCGATTTCCACAAAAACAGGTGCCGCTCCCAAAAGAGAGATGGCTCCCGCTGTGGCCATAAAAGTGAAGGGCGTGGTGAAAATGGCATCGCCGGGGCCAACTCCATGGGCCAGGAGAGAGAGCACCAGGGCATCAGTGCCCGAAGAACAGGCAAGGGCATGTTTCACGCCCACATAATCGGCAAGAGCACTCTCCAGTTCCTCCAGTTCCGGGCCCATGATGTATTGACCATGGTCCAAAACCCTTCTTATCCGCCGCTCGATGGATGACCGGATGCGCTTTTGCTGTGCAGGCAAATCTATGAAGTTCACCCATTCCCCTCCACTTTGAACGTTCGGGTTCTTTTTCAAATGCGTCTTCTCAAACTTCCATGTCATGTTCCAACGCCCTTGTCAATGCCGCCCTNGCCCTTTCCACGGTCAGGAATCNTCCCCCTGAAAGNCCCCGTCCACCCCTGGGCGANGAACTCTCTTTGCAGACACTCAAATTCCTGGCAAACTGGCCTGCAACGNCAGGTGCCATNNAACTCATGNCCCAGGGCTTGAAATGTTTTTTGGCCCTNGGCACACTCCTGGGTTATAAGGAAAGAAAGATGATTGCANACCATGGTCCCTGAAATTTTTCNGACCCTGTNCCNTCTTTGAATGAATGGNGTTTGGAGTGACTTCCATCGTGGAAAACCCCAAGCAAGGGAGGCAGATGGGCGCCGAAAATGTGCAGGGATGGATCGATTTGCCGGTCTTTCCTGAACAGTGGCCACAGCTTCTGTCAGGCAGGGCAAAATGGGTCATGAGACCCGGATTAGGGGAAAGCACATGTGCGAAGCCAATGCTTATTACCTGAAAGGCGGGAAGGAAGAGCTCATTCTGGAATCCGTCGATGTCCTCGAGAACAAAGACGGGGAAGTTCGTATCGCCAACATTTTTGGAGAGCAAAAGGTGGTGAAGGGAAGGATTCACAGCATGTCCCTCGTGGAACACAGAATCCTCATAGAAGAAGGGCAAGGCTAGGCAGGGCCGCTGCTAGACCTTTGAGGTTCTAGCCGGAGTCTTGCAGCTTGGGCAGCCCGATCCCTCCACCTGTTTGCAATACCAGTCCATTTGACGACAAATGCCGCGGATGATCTTCACATCCCTGGATCTCAACCCTATACGGCTGAAGAAACGCCTCACATTCACCAGCCAGTAGTCGGGATTTTCGGGGTTGATGAAATTTATCCTGGCCAGGGTTTCCCGGAGATGGTCGTACATCCCTTCCAGTTCATGCCGGCTGGCAAGCCGGGGCACGAAGGATCGAGGAATTTCCACGGATGCAGTGAACACTTCGTAAGCCACCACCATGACCGCCTGCGCGAGGTTGAGAGATGTGAAGTCACTGGTGGGAATGGTCACGAGGGTATCACAGTATCTCAGATCTTCGTTGGTGAGGCCGCAGGCTTCCCCTCCGAACATGATGACGACCCTGTTCTCCCGGGAAAATGCGGTGAGGACAGCCCCCAACTCCCTCGGAGTTTTGATCTCTGTCCGTCTCGATCCACGACGCGCTGTCGTGCCCACCACATGCTGAAAAGGCATGAGTGCTTCGCGAAGATCTTCATGGACTTCCATGTGGGTGACCACGTCTTCTGCATTGTGCGTGGCCATTCGCAGCACTTTTGTCAGGTCGCAGTCTCTTGGTTTGACCACGATGAGTCCTCCCAATCCCATATTCTTGACCACGCGGGCGCTGGCACCGATGTTTTCGGGATAACTGGGTTCGTTGAGCAAAATGAAAATGTTTTCCAGCCTGGACTTCATGAGATCACCTCACCCTGCTAATCTTCGTGCTCCTGTGGAGGCGGGCTCTGAAACATGCGCCGCCACATTTAAGCTCTTTCGACCATCTCTCCTGAAGTTCCCGCCGTTTGGCCCACCATGTCAACCCGGCACGAACAAGCTTCTGGGGGAACGCTGCAATATATGGGATTGGTCCCCGCATATCAAGACCGGGGGCGTTCAACTCACAGGAATTGTGCTTGTTCTGGGTGGAATATTTCTCGCCCGTGCCTTGAGGGAAATCATTTCCCATCCTTGAATATTCGTTGACAGGAGATCCTGTGGCTGCTTACAAAAATACAACTGAAATAAAAAGAGCAAACTTTCAATTCCATACGGTATCTTTATGGCTGTATGACCATGGGTCATGTTTCAGTTTTCGCCCTTTTGCCTTTGATGCAGATGCGTCCATCAAGCCATGCAAGAACCAAAAGATAAGGATGAACCAGGTTCCATTTGGAGGGGATAAGGTCTTTTTATGAAGAAAAAGGTTCACATTCGCCAATCGATCCTGGCCGGATCGTGGTATCCCGGCAGCGCCGAGGTCCTTCGTCGAGACATTCGCACCTATTTGGAGGCGGCACAGGTCCACCCCATTGAGGGAGAACTGAAAGGGCTTCTGGTGCCCCATGCCGGGTATCTCTATTCGGGGGGCGTGGCTGCGTATGCCTATAAAATCCTGGAAAAACAATCGTTTCAACGGGTGCTCATTCTGGCGCCCAGCCACAGAGCCGCCTTTCAAGGTGTCAGTGTCGGCCACCTTCAGGGGTATGAGACCCCTCTGGGTGTCGTGCCTGTGGATGAAGAACTGGTGGAACTATTTCACTCCAGAACATCCCTGGTGAGCCACCACCCGGAAGCGGAAGCCCTGGAGCACTCCCTGGAGATACAACTGCCCTTTCTCCAGGTGGTGCTGGATCAATTCAAGCTCACTCCCCTGATCATGGGGGGGCACTCCCTTTCCCTCTGCCAGGAGTTGGCGTCCACCATTTTTGAGCTTTGCCGTGAAAAGGGCGTTCTGATCGTCGCAAGCACCGACCTCTCTCACTTTCATTCCTACGATGAGGCCAAGTCCCTCGACAGCGTCGTCCTTGACAAAGTGGACAAATTTGACCCCGAAGGGCTTTCACGGGAATTGAGTCTGAAGCGCTGCGAGGCGTGCGGCGGCGGGCCCATGGTGACCGCCATTCTTGCCGCCGGAAAGCTGGGCGCTGACCAGGCCCGGGTGCTGCACTACGCCAATTCGGGTGATGTGACGGGAGACAGGAGCGGAGTGGTCGGATACATGGCGGGAGCCATGTTCAAAGCCACCCCATCCTCCAAATCCACAACGGAGGAAACCTTGCTCCCTGCGTCCCGCCGCAAAGGCCAGACCTCCGGTTTGGGGTTGAGCCGGGAGGAAAAAGAGACCCTTCGCCAATTGGCACTTCAGTCCATGCGCAGTCATTGCCTCGAAACACCTGACCTGTCAAGGCCATTGATCACCAAGGGGCTTGAAGAGCATCGTGGGGCTTTCGTTTCCATACACAAGGGAAAAGAGCTCAGAGGATGCATTGGAGTGATTGAAAGCATATGCCCTCTGCATGAAACGGTGAAAAAAATGGCCGTCCAGGCCGCCTTCAACGATCCCAGGTTTTGTGCCCTGTCCTCATCGGAACTGGATGCCATCGATGTGGAAATCTCCGTTCTCTCACCCTTGAAAAAAATAGACGATGTGCAGGAAATCCTGATGGGAACACATGGACTCTATATTCACAAGGAAGGGCAGACGGGAGTTCTTCTTCCTCACGTGGCAACGCAGCAGGGATGGGACAGAACCCAACTCCTGGAGTGGACCTGCCGGAAGGCAGGCTTGCCACCCGATGCCTGGAAAGACTCGGACGCGGAAATCTGCGTTTTCACCGCTGAAACCTTTTGACCCCTGTGTTCTGGCTTTTGGAAACCAGGAAAAACCTTGGGATGTCAGGAGGAACGAAACATTTTGGGTTTCCAACCAGTTTTCTAATCTTTTGAAGGGGAAAGAGGTTCAGGCCACCTGGAAAGAATGAGGAGAGCATCCGTGGGAAAGGTTCTTGATTGGAACAAGGAGCGGCGCTCACTGCTGGCCAAACGTGCATACCGGTCCTGGTCGGAGAAGTTTTCCGAAAAGTTTGGTCCTGATACAAGCCTTTCAGACCTGAGCGACAAGACCCTTGCATTTCTCATTCAAGGTGGAGATGAGTCCAACAGGATCCTTCAGGATTTGGTCATGGGAGTCAAGGGACTGGGTTCATCAGCGAAGTTCAACTTCCTGGAAAACCGGGACAGAATGCAGATCATGGACGCTGTGCTTTACCTCCTCGACCAGCTGAGGTTTCAGGCCATGAAGAGGTTGCACTGGGTGGAGGATTCCACACATTTCCATATGTCCATGGTGGAAATGGTTGAGGAATTCTTCACTCGCCTGACGGTCCTCCCTCAACAGCCCCCTCCCCTCTCTTCCCATCACCCCCAGTTTGATGCCTATTGCAAAACATTTGAAGCAGATCGTGGCCCGTTCATTCGGCGCCTGATTCCCGAAGCCATCAAACTTTTCAATGAAAAAACCGGCTAGGCCCCTCCCCAGGAAGAGACCCAGCCGGTTTCATAAGCGAATGTCCGGAGGAAGCTGGGAAATCCCCGCATCCGGCGCTTTCAACTCTTCAACCAGCCTTTCTCGCGCGCATCCAGAATCGACTTCACAATGCCCTGCGCATGGAGACCTTCATGGCGGTACAGCTCTGATGGTGTGCCGGAAAGACCATATTGCTTTACCCCCAGCCTCAGGACACGGCAGGGAACTCCCTCATCGGCCAGCACCGCAGCTGTTCTCGCTCCAAGTCCCGTATCCACGTGGTGGTCTTCCACCGTGATGAGCAGTCCTGTGCTGGACCTTTCCAGTATGGATGCCCTGTCCAGGGGCTTTATGGAGGCGAAATTGAGGACACCCACCTCCATGCTGTGCGTGTTTTTCAGATCGTCCGCAGCGGCCACGGCCCGGGGCACCACGGCTCCATAGGTGAGGATGGTGGCCTGTTCACCCTTTCTGAGGACATCTGCTTTTCCAGGAATGAACTCATAGGAATCACCGAATAAGAGTTCACCGTTTTCGTGTGTGACGGGGATGAGCTTGGACCGTCCCATGCCCACAAAATAATTTCCGGGATGGGTTGCAATGTACCGAATGATTCGGTCCGTTTGATTGGGGTCTGCGGGCATGAATACGGAAAAACCAAACAGGTTCTGCAACAGCCCCAGGTAGTCGATGCACTGGTGAGTCTGGCCGTCTTCGCCCACATCCAGCCCGAGGTGCGTGCAGACCAGCTTCATGTGCGTCTGGTTGATGTCATTGAGTCGAACCTGGTTGTAGGTCTCACAGACACCAAAGACACCGAAGGTGCTGAAAAAGGGAACGAACCCTTCCTTGCTGACGGCACCCGCGGCCGTAGCGCAGTGGTGTTCCTGAATTCCCGATTCAAAGAAAGCTTTCTCGCAAACCTCCTTGAAGGCGGTCATCTTGACCGAGCCCTCCAGGTCGCAGCTGAACCCGAGCAGTTTGGGCACCTCCCCCCGATTATTGAGTTTGGCCAGGTCCTCGAGGGCATTGCCGTAGGCGGATCGATTGTCCATTTTCGTTCCGGGAGCATAAGTCCGTGGAGTGCCACCGGTGATTTGGGGAATATGGGGGACAGGACAGAAATGGCTTTGAAAAATCTTCAAATCTCTGCGACGCAACCCATAATGGGAAAGGGGGTTGTCCAGTCCCAGCTCTTCCAGGGCACGGCCAGCCTCTTCCTGGCTCAAAGGAGAGCCATGATACTTGGCCTTGTGCTCCATGAAAGAGACTCCCTTGCCCATGATCGTTCTTGCCACGACCACCGTCGGGCTTCTGGGGTCGTCCAACTCTTGATTGTACGCTTTTTTCAGGGCATGAAAAACCTGGTCAAAATCGTTTCCATCTTCCACGTACAGCACATTCCATTGGGCGGCCACATAATCGGCACGAATGGCTTGAGGCATGACCAGATTGGTTTCCCCTCCAATCTGAAGATGGTTCCGGTCCACAACGGCAAAAAGATTATTGAGGCCAAACTTGACGGCAAAGCGCCTGGCTTCGGCAATCTGGCCCTTCTGCTGTTCCCCGTCCCCCATGAGCACTGCGACTCTGGCGGGACTCCCGTTGAGCTTCATCCCCAAGGCCATGCCCGTGGCAGTGGAAAGGCCCTGCCCAAGATTTCCCGTGTTCCATTCCACTCCCGGAACACAGCTTTCCACGTGCCCCGCAAAAGAGGAACCCGCGCGGCGGAATTCCATGAAAACATTTTCCTCCTGCACATAGCCAAATTCACACAACACACCGTACACACCGGGACTGATGTGGCCCATGCTCACGAGGAGCCGGTCACGCCCCTGCCAGCAGGGATCCCGGCTGTCATGGTTGAGGATGCTGTAGAGCATCAAAAGCAAGTGCAGGGAAGACATGGATCCACCGGGATGACCGCTTCCCGCAAGGGTGGTGCTCACGATGATTCGGCGCACGCAGCGAAGCCACATTTCTTCCAGGCTTTTTTTCTGCTCGGCGGTCAAGGAGTTCTGTTCCAACGATATCCTTTGCATGAGTGCTCCCATTCTTTCGCTCAATGGACGGTCTGGTCTTTGGTCTCCGCAAGGGGGCCTTTGGGGTTGCTGGTTGCCAGCACGGCATCGGCAAAATCATGTACGGCCTTCTTGAATGGAGTCTCGCCCTCATCCTCCAGAACGGGACGGCCTTTATCGCCACCCTGAACAACCGCCGGATCGAAAGGCAGAGAGCCAAGAAACTGAATTTTCATGCGTTCTGTTGTGGCCCTTCCTCCCCCGCTGCTGAAGATGGGTATGAACTCATTGCAGTGAGGACAAAAGAGGCCTGACATGTTCTCCACGAGCCCTGCAATTTCAAGATTCACCTTGCGGCAAAAATTGATGGACTTGCGCACATCAGCCAGAGCCACTTCCTGGGGTGTGGTGACAATGATGGCCTTGCCGTCAGGTATAAGCCTGGCGATGCTCAAGGGCTCATCACCCGTTCCCGGAGGACAGTCTACCACCAGAAAGTCCAGTTCGTCCCATTTGCAGTCAGCGAGAAACTGCTGAATGACTCCATGCTTGAGAGGGCCACGCCATATGACGGCCGTGTCCGTATCATCGAGCAGGGACTCAATGGACACCACTTTCAAGTTGGGACGGTATTCATGGGGCATGATCTTCTGCTCGGAAGTGATATTGAGCATGCCATGGAGGCCAAGCATCTTGGGAATACTGGGTCCATGCAGGTCAATGTCCATGAGCCCCACCTGATAACCCTTCTGTGCCAGGGCAAGGGAAAGGTAGGTGGCCACGCTGCTCTTTCCCACACCACCCTTTCCGCTCATGACGATCAACTTGTTTTTGATGCGCGCCAGGTTGCACTTCGCCTGCTCCTCCTTGGAGGACTTCTCCTTGTCTTTCTCGGTGCATGTTCCACAATCTTTCGGATCACAAGGTTTCATGACTCTATGGCTCCTCGAACTTCATCTGAATGGGTTGTATTTTTTGCACAAAACCCGGTAAACTTAGAGACAATGTGACCGGATGTCAACTCATAGAAATCAAAGCATTTTTAAATCGTTAAAACCACTGAAATTAAACGGTGCCTTTTGTCAGAAACCCTTTAGCTCGTGGGCCGAATCATGGAAAAAAGCAGCATGGCCGCGGGGCTGCAAGCACCTCAATGGTTCGGTTTTCCAAGTGAGTGTTTGGGGGTTCATCCTTTAGAGTCATCCGTTGGATTGAAACAATTTTCAAAGCGGTTATTCTATTCACTGCAATTTCATGATCCACTGATCAGGGCTCAGTAGGTTTTGCTATGGAGTTTCACGGGAGGGACACGAATCATGCCTTTGTTTGAGTTTCGCTGCGGCCCATGTGGAAAGTGCTTCGAAAACATCATTTTTGCCAGTGAAGAAGGAAACAACGTGATTTGTCCTCACTGTGGAAGCGAGGACACAGAACGCCTCCTGTCCTGTTTTTCAGCTAGAACATCAAAGGGAGAAAGCACCGGTTGCATTTCCCCTTCAGGGGGGTTTTCCTGAGGCTGAGAGATGACCGGCAGGCTGCCGGTATTGAAACCGCGAGGACGAAGGCCGCAGGCAAGAGAGTGATCAACACACCAGGAATGGAGAATTACATGACGAGCATTTTGATTTTTTTGGGAGTTATCATTTTATGGATCGTGCTCAACCGCTGGGTTTTGCCACGAATGGGAATACAGACCTGAATGTCCAAAAGCTGTGAGGTCGGTGACCTCAACAAGACAAGCAGCAAGCGCGGCAAAAGCGAAACTGAGCCGGAGAACTGAGAAATCTCAATGGCCGGTGTGTCGCTGCCAAAGGGATTCTGCCCTTTGGAGCTGCAGCACACCGGTTTTGAAGGGTGTCCATGGGGGCCGGAACCGGGACCGGCAAGGATCACCTTCTGATCTCAATACCCTCTCGTTCACCCCCCAATGAAAAACCCAGGGGAAAACTTCTCCTCGTCAGCATTTCACCGCACAAATGTCCTTGTCCTTCTCGCTGATTTTCGTCGCGCAATGGCGAGAATCAGCACACCCAGAATCACAAGACCTCCTGTAGCCATGGCAAAAGTCTTCCAGTCCACCTGCGCCACGCGAACTATGGCCTGCCAGCCCCTTTTGAACCAGCCTGCCTGCAAAAGCTCTTCACGAGTCACCAGTGGCACCGTTTTCTGCGGCGTGTCAGACACGTAAAAAACGACTTCCCCCAGCTGAGTGCCTGCCGCAACGGGTGCTGTCACGTCTTCGGGAGCATGCACTTCCCAGTGAAGCAAATTCCTGTTGGCCTGTGCGATGAGAAAATCGGCTGTTTCTGAAAAATGAAGGTCCACTTCATCCTTTTGCCCCCCCCACACGCGAAGGGTCGTGACAGGTTCTCCCTCAGGAAAAGGATTCACAAGGGTATAGAACCGGAATCCAAAGTTGAGGAGTTTCATAGCTTCCCGCTCTCGCGCCGCGGGGCTCGAAGCCCCCATGACCACCGCCAGCAGCCTCATGCCATCCCGCTTGGCCGTTGCGGCCAGGTGATATCCCGCTGCTGACACGTAGCCCGTTTTCAGGCCATCCACAGAGGGATCGCGCAACAGCAGCCGGTTGCGATTGTACTGCGTGATGTCATTGTAGGAATACTCTTTCATGGAATGAAACCGGAGAGAATCTGGAAAGCGCCTCAAGTATTGCACGTCCAATCGCGCCATGTCCCGGGCCGTGGTGATTTGCCCCGGGGCGGGCAAGCCATGAGGATTCAAGAATCGGGTCTGTGCCATGCCAAGTTCCTGGCTCTTTCGGTTCATGGCATCCACAAAAGCGTCAAGACTTCCTGCCAGATGCTCACCGGCTGCCACACATGCGTCGTTGCCGGAAACCACGGCAATTCCCTTGATGAGTTCTCTCAGGGGAATGGTGGTGCCCACCCCCACGAACATTTTGGACCCTCCCGTCCTCCAGGCCTTTTCACTGATGTAGACCTCGTCATCCAAATGCACGACCCCCTGTTGCAGGGCTTCGTTGATGAGGTAGAGGGTCATGACCTTGGTGAAGGATGCCGGTTCGATGGGTTCATCGGCATTCTGTTCGAAAATGATGGTTCCCGTGGAAACTTCCAGCAGAAGGGCGGAACGGGCATTGACCTGTCCGGGAGAAATTTCCACGCCCGAAGGGTCCGAGACTGTGAGGGCAGGAGATGAAGCACCTCCTTGGGCGGGAACCTGTATGGGGTTTCTGATGGTTCCTGTGGCCCCATGAGGCGAGAGACCGATAAAAACACAACACAGCAACAGGATCAGAAGTGTTGAACTTCGCTGGAACATTGTGTTTCTCCTGTGAGAAAAGCTCCATATCGGAGGTCGGAGACCAAAGTCAGGAAGAGGACTTGCCCCCGTTTTTGGTTCTCCAGTTCGTGGCAGTCCGTGAACTGGAGGGAACATGCCGCGGGCAGCTGAACATATATGGCACCTCCTCTGAAGGACCGGGGTGTGGAAACAGTATATACCGCCAACCAAACCATATGACAAGGCTCGAAAAAAGCTTGAAGACAGTCGCCCTTCGAAGGTGCTTCTCAAAGATCGGAGCATGTTTCAGGGGTGAAAAGCGGCACCATCACACAGAAGATGCGGAACCCTGCACCCATAGTGACTTCTACCTCAACACACTGCGGTTGCATTGTGCAAATGAAACGGTGTCTTGACTCTTTTCGATTCCAACGGGGTGACCCTTCTGACCCACGGCACTATCAAGAAACAACACAAAGCCGATCCTGAAGATCTTAAGCGGGCCAAATGTCTACGGAAGGCTTACTTCACAGCACAGAGACCATAAAAGGCGTCACGGCATCGAGGACACCATGAATGCATATGGTTGGTTCAAGAAAACTCTGTAAGGAAGCGGAGGGATCTTTCGAAAGTCACGGGGACTCATTTCCCCTTTCATTTTTCGCCGGCTTGCAAATCTTCCCCCTTTTCGAGAACCTGCTCATCCAACAGGAGAAAGCTCAAGTTGAGCGGCGTAGCTGACAGTGTGATGAAGGAATGAAGGCAGAGTGCTTTCGCCTGCATAAACTTCCGCAACCAGGAAACAAAAAAGGGCTAAGCCAAAAAGCCTAACCCTTTCATTCCACTTGGAGGCGGCAACCGGATTCGAACCGGTGAATAACGGTTTTGCAGACCGCTCCCTTACCACTTGGGCATGCCGCCTTATATAATCGATTTGCGTTTTGTATCTGAAATCAGCCCGCCTGTCAAGGGCTCCGTGGCATCATCTTCCCTTGAAACAGAGGCCGCAAAGGGCTCACATCTTTTGCTTGAAGGCATCCAG
>SL_3KL_010_SEDDRAFT_10001350_pt1 | contig 22192 bp, 22 predicted proteins | sample SodLakKL_010_SED_2_FD_10381 | JGI IMG/M metagenome (IMG submission 10381) | reverse complement strand
CCATTACGCCTTGCACATCGTTCACAGGTAAACCTGCACCAATGGCAGCTGCAGCAGGCTCATGGATCAAGAGAACCTCTCTCGCACCCGCAGCCATGGCAGCATCAAAAACTGCTCTTTTCTCAACCTCGGTCGCGCCTGAAGGAATACCGACGACAACCCTTGGTTTTGGTAAAGGAACGATACTTTGTTGATGAGCTTTACCGATAAAGTACTCTAGGAGAGCTTGGGTAATATCATATTCAGAAATGACACCATCTCGCAATGGACGTAAAGAAATCACATTTGCAGGTGTACGACCTACCATTGCTTTTGCTTGAGCTCCAATGGCAATAGGATCGCGGGTCCGCTTTTCAATAGCCACCCAAGAGGGTTCATTGATCACAATTCCTTTACCGCGAATATTTATGATTGTGTTTGCAGTGCCTAAGTCGATACCGATGTCAAGGGAGAACAATCCCCAAAACCAGTTAAACGGGGAAAACGCCAATTTTTTTACTCCTTAAAATTAACAAGATTGGCAATGAGACATCACCAATATGCCGTCGAAATTATACCATAGGATATAATAAATCTTTAGTTTTCAATAGACCTTAGTTTACCATTCAGGTTCAGGAGTGCCAACCTATTGTTATCAAATCAACGTTCATTTCCGACTTGTTTTAAACCAAGGTAAATAATCATTTTTTCAATTAAGTCAAACGAGTGCTCATGCCTAAACATAAATTCATCACAAAAAAACAAAGCGGTCACATTCGAACCACAGTTACCATGCGCCGAGGCGAAGCCATTGCATTGTGCCGTTGTTGGGAGTCAGAGAAGTTCCCACTCTGCAATGGCTATCATAAAAACATCGATGATGATAGGGGTCCTGTGGTAATCCTTACAGACTGCGATACGGATTTTTTAGAAAAATAATCCGCATCATTCAGTATGGTCGTGCTAGATATCTGGGATCAAAAACGATTTGAGGCGTCTCTAAAACCGCTTTAATGTCATCTCCTTCTTGAACCACAAAGTTAATCACACCATGGTTCGATAATTTTATCGAGATTTCATCCGCAGTCGCTTCGCCACCAAAACCCGATTGATCGATCAATATCAAAACTGGGATCAATCCCCGATGAACCATTTCCATTGAAATGGTTAAAATCTTATCATCCGTTGCCGGCGTGATTAGCAAAACCGTACTACCTCGGGCAAGATTTGAGATTTGGGAGTTGACCAATGCCCATAAGGGTAAATCACCTTCTGGCTCAAGAACTGCCAGGGTTTCAAGTATTTTTCCTAATTGTCGTTCACCTTTTTCTGGAGGTATCACAGAATAACTTTGTCCAGCGGATACCAAACCTACTTCCCGCTTTTGCTGGATGTAATACTTCGCAATTGATGCTGCAATCGAAATAGCATACTCGGCGGTATCTGGGGGCAGTTTAAAAGCTTTCCGATTTCTAACCCACAAAACCGGGTGCAGATTTGGGAAACCTGAAGCATCGCTTCTTATATGGACATCACGGCGAGAGTCAAGAAATATCCACACTTCAGCCAGCGGATCTTTTTCAAATTCTTTAACAATCAACATTTGCTTACGTGCTGATGAAGGCCAATGAATTCGCTTGAGTGAATCTCCAGTCACATACTCTCGTACACCCGCTGCATAAGGAGTCACTTCGAGTGTTTTTTCTTGCTTGGTATGTCCACCAGGCAAAATCCCAAAGGGTGCTAAAAAGAAATGAATATCTACCATAAACGGAATTACCAATAAACGCATGTTGTTATGAAAGGTCTTAAAGGATAAAAACAACCCAAATATGTCTCCGGATTCAACCTGTGTTGGACCCAGGTTGAACCAACCACGCTGATTTAAAGGAGTGAAGGCTACATAATTCCATGCTTGCTTTCGCCCAATGCTTGTAATCACCTTGGACCCTTTCCCCCCTTTAAGCGCTGCCTTATCAGTAACTTTTATCCACAATTTTGGCAGAAATGAACCGTTGACAATTTCAAAATCTTCTAGAAAAACTTCGCCAACCTGTTTGCGCATCGTTCGGGTTGATCGACTTAAAGAAATATTCCAAAGTGAAATACTCGCCCAAACAAAACTGACACCCAGCAGTACCAGTAATGCAATCGTCAAGCGTACAAAAATTGGGTTATCGGCAAGCCATGGGAGTCTGGAAATAAAATAACTAGCCCCTGTTAAGAGGAAGACCCACCAAAATGAACGGCCGAGCTTGATCACATTTCACCACCACCCAAGTCACCCCCGGGAACAGGCAAAGAATCGAGTATCTCACGAACAATTTTTGATGAACTGAGATCCGTTAATCGTGCAGCAGGACTGACAACCACGCGGTGAGGTAAAATATAGGGCGCTAAGCTTTTTATGTCATCAGGGAGTACATAATCTCTCTGATTAAGGGCAGCCCTAGCCTGCCCAGCACGAAACAGGCTTAAACTGCCTCGCGGACTTGCACCCAAGTACACCTCTGGGTGTTCCCGAGTCTCCCGAACCATCTCGACAATATAGCGTTTCACCGGATCAGAGACATAAATATGCTTGATAGCTTCTTGCGCGGCAAGGATTTCATCCGTTTTGACCACTGATTGCAAATCCTGAATTGGATGGACAATTTGCTGTTCTTCGAGAATACGTATCTCATTTTGCAGAGATGTATAACCCAAATCTATTCGCATTAAAAATCGATCTAATTGTGCTTCGGGTAAAGGAAAAGTCCCTTCGTATTCAATCGGGTTTTGCGTGGCCATGACCATAAATGGGGCTGGCAAACCATAGGTTGTTCCATCAACTGTCATTTGCCGTTCTTCCATGGCCTCCAACAGCGCAGATTGTGTTTTTGGTGTAGCCCGGTTAATTTCATCAGCCAGGACAATTTGAGCCATCAACGGTCCAGGACGAAACTCAAATTCTCTCGTGTTCTGGTTATAAATTGAAACACCAGTCACATCACTGGGTAACATATCCGGGGTGAATTGGATGCGTTTAAAAGTACAGCCAAGCGACTTTGCTAAACTCCTCGCAAGCATCGTTTTACCAACCCCAGGTACATCCTCGATCAGAATATGACCCTGGCACAAAAAGGCAATAACTGTAAGGTTGATCGTTTTTTCTTTACCTACAATTACACGGCTCAAGTTTTCTGTAAGTCGTTCTCCAAGATCATAAACCAATGAAATGTTTGCAACCATAACAAGTTCTCCAGTAAAACCTCAAAATGCTAATGTTTTTTAATCCTCATTTATTCTAACGCATTTGGATAACTATCGCACACTTTTGTCCACTTACTCATGAACCATGGATCAACAAACCACAATTACGGATAATAATTGATGATAAAATTACAGGGCAGGAATATCAAAGATAAACCAATTTATCTGTAAACATCGAGCTCAACATGAAAGGCAATACGCATGAGCGAATCATTAAACCTTTTCCGCCTTCAAAAATTGGACAGTAAGATCGACCAAATCAACAAGCGCTTGAAAGTGATTGAACAAATTCTCAGCGACGATCGCCAAGTCATGATGGCCCAAAAGAAACATGATAAAGCACAGGCAGATGAAAAAGAGAAGCGCATCATGCTGCGCCAAATTGAAGATAAAGTCGAGGCACAGCGCATCAAACGCAAGAAAACCCAGACAGCCCTATTCAGCGGTAATGTCAAGAATCCCAAAGAACTCCAAGACCTTCAGATGGAATCAGAAGCGCTGAAACGTTATATCAGCCAACTAGAAGATGAACAACTTGAAGCGATGATCGCCCATGAAACAGCCGAAGAAAACCTGAAAAACGCAGAGCAAAACCTAAAAGATGTAAAGGGAACATCCGTAGAGGAAAATGCCACACTGGTTGGAGAACAATCAAACCTGGAAGAAGAATATCAGAAATTATTACGTGAAAGAGAAGCCGTTGTGCAAGCTATTTCAGCCAATACGAAAGCGATGTATAACCAACTCAGAGAAAAGAAACGCGGCACTGCCGTGGCAACCGTCTCCGATGGCGGCTGCAGCATCTGCGGACAATCATTAACCCCAGCAGATCTACAATCGATCAGATCATCGACCAGGCTGGTATTTTGCCCTTCCTGCGCCAGAATACTATACGAAGGCTAATTTTATTTCAAGCAAAATTGCGCAACAAACCAGTTATTATTGCCCCCAACACCTGCAAAAGAATAATAAAGATTAATGGAGTGAAATCAAAGCCGCCCATAGGCGGAACGTGCTTGCGAATCGGGGCTAACATTGGTTCGATTACCTCAGCTAGTGCACTAATAAAAGGGTGGTACGGCGCCATGAAAAAGCGCAATAACGTGTAGATGATGACCACAAAGGTTATGGCAGTTACAAAAGTGTTAATTATCGCGATAATGAGACCCATCTAATCCCTCATTTACCTACCGTGCTGGACGGGGACCGAGCAGGCTTGTCCCTAATCGCACCATGGTTGCACCTTCTTCAATGGCGATTTCATAATCAAAACTTGTTCCTATGGACAGTGTTTCCCAGGCAGCATCAGGCAAGCGATCTTTCAGGAAGTCTTGCAACCGTTTTAGACGTTGGTAATAGGGTCGTGTTCGTTCAGGATCATCAAAAAACGGGGGCATTGTCATCAGACCCTTTATTTTCAGGTTGGACATGCCAGCAATATCTTTAAATTGAGGAACCAGATCAGGCCATTTATCCTCATCCCAAGCCTTCCAACCAAATTTGCTTTCCTCCCCACTAAGGTTTACTTCAATCAGAACGGGCATGATTCGATCACTTTCCTGGCTGTACCTGTCTAAATATCGTGCAATTTTCATTCGATCAACAGAATGTACCCAATCAAAAAACGTACAGACGGTGCTGGTTTTTCGACTCTGGATGTGGCCAATCATATGCCAGGTTACATCCACATCTTCTGGTAATGATTCAATTTTCTCAGCAGCCTGTTCTGGGTAGTTTTCACCAAAATCGCGGAGTCCTGCCTCAATACCAGCGAGAATCGTATCTACAGGCATCAATTTGGTTACCGCAATGACTTTTACCTGACTGCGTTCTCGACCGGATTTCTTAACAGCCCGTTCGATTCGACTTTCAACTTCTTTCAGGTTGTCTTTAATTTGGGATACTTTTTCTGTTGAGACTGTCTCAGGCATAAAATCGTTTCCATTCTTTAATCTAATTATCCTCGATAGTCATCAAAACAGCAAACCTGCCCGTTTTTCCCCCTTCCGCGCGATGGGAATACCAGTCATCCAGGTTGCATGCTGTACAAATACCCGCAGTCTCAACCTGCCCCACCCCAGTGTTATGAAGGATATCCCGGTTAGCACGCCAGAGGTCTAAAAAAAGACATCCATGGCGTTCCTGAATGTAATCGCTTGTATCCTGACCAAATACGCCTAAAAAGGCATCCTGTACCTCAGAACCAACCTCATAACAACTTTGGCAAATTGATGGACCGATGCCTGCTAACAGATTTTCAGCCTTTGACCCAAAGCATAATGCCATTTTCTCTACTGCAGATTGTGCAATCTTTTTATAAGTTCCCTGCCACCCTGCGTGTACAATCCCAATCGCACTTTTCACAGGATCAATCAGCAGGATTGGCACGCAATCCGCAAACCGCATGAATAAAGTCACATCTGGCTGATTGGTCAGGATTCCATCTGCTTTTAGATGAGGATTACCAATCCCTCGCGGTACATCAGCGCACAACACCCGGTTACCGTGTACCTGCCAAACATCAAAACGAGAACCAAATTCATATCCAAAGGTTTGATAGATGCGCTGATGATTTTCCAGCACTGCTTTAGGATCATCGCCAACCGTTCCCCCTGTATTCAAGCTGGCATATGGCGGATTGCTGACACCACCGTGTCGTGTTAGAATGGCATGAAAAACCGGTTCGTCTAAAAAACTTTCGAATTGATAATACCGAAGACCATTTTTTTCATAGAAACCCATTACTTTGGATCTTCCTGCTGCACATTCAACTGGGATGTGACTGCGTGTTTTAATTCCATTTCCCTACGATTTTCCAATACGGATTCCTCCAGGTAAGGAAAACCAAACCATGCAGATGCCAGGCCAAACAAAAAACCAGTCGCCACCCGAAACAGCGGTGTGCTTTCGCGAAGCGGTATCCAGGAAAAAATACCCAAACCTGTCTGACCGAGCAATTGTGAAAACCCATCCAAACCAATTGGCCCAAGCCCAATAACAATCCACAAAAACCAAGGCAAAGGCTTAATCTTTCTTCCAGAAAATGTAAAAATCACGCCAAATATGAACAGCGCACTATAGATAGCGACATCTCGTTGGCAAAGTGTCATTTTGTAGCCCATGAACTCGTTCCCAAGGAAATTTCGTGCTGCAGCAATATCGTTTTCGTTGAGACCTGAGGCTTCTCCATAAGTTACCACACCATCAATAGCTGCCAACTGGCTCGGATAATAAAATTGTTCACCAAACAGGAAGAAAGACCGGTAGGCAAGTTGATGACATAAAGGACTATAAACACGATAGAGAACCCTGGCCGGTGCTTCCCATCCTATCTTCATCAACGCTGGTGCAAGAAAGTTGAGAAAAACATATAAAAACAGAAATCCAATTACCAGACTCATGTAATGATTTGAAAACCAGCGAGACGCCCGATCTGACTTTGACATTTGAATCGGTTTAGTAATCCGATCCACTAAAACATCATTTCCCTTGCTTTTCGCCTCTGACAAGCGCTCCTCGTTCTTCTCGAAAGCAAAACGAATTTCATTAACTTCAAATGTCTTAATCAGACGATAAACCCCAATGTCCAAAATAGGCGTTTTCTCCCCATATTCATGCTTTAAGATTTCTTCACGATTAATATCAATAATGTGTAATTCATGAGGAAACTCATCCCTGACTTCCTGAAGACGGCTCTTAATCTCATTCAGGTTTTTATCATCATCCAGTGCTATATATAAAATAACTTGTATCATTCACCTATGCCTATCGTTGTCAGGTAGTTTACCAATAGATTTTCGTTAAGCTCACCAATATGAGTTGATTGAATATACCCCGCTTCGTCAAAAAACATGGTTGTGGGATAACCATACACAAAAAACTTTCTTGCAGCTGAATTGGTTGGGTCAAGCAGAATATTAAACCGGAATCCATGTTGTTCTGCGAACTCTCGGACAACATTTTCGTTTTCTCCTGCATTAATTGCTAAAACTACCAATTCATCTTCATGCTGAACAGCATAAGATTCAATCAACGGCATTTCTTCTAGGCAAGGCGGACACCAGGTTGCCCAGAAATTAATTAGCACAGACTTACCACTGAAATCAGATAATAAAATCGAATTTCCATCTAAGTCTGACAACTGTAAACTTTGATGATTTCCTGTAAAAATGTTTAACACATCGTTTATTGGTTCAGGTTCCAGCAACCTTGTGTCCGCTTCAATTTCCGACGGTTCAGTCACCATTTGTTCTAAATCCGCTGGTTCTGCTTCTTGCGAAGCATTTGGTCTCTGGCGCAAAAAATCATATGTACGGCTTAATTCGATAACAAGAAACACACCCATTACAATAATGATTAAAACTAAACTAAGATCGGTGAGCCAATTTTTCTTCTTCAAACTATCGAACCTTAAGACTAAATACCAAAGTCAATCAGAACATCTAAAGTTGCCAGCTGCTGATAAATCCCTAAGAACAACATCACACCTACAACAATCAAAATGACCCCCAATATGATTTCGATTACCTTGATGAGTTTTTGATGCTTCCTAAGTGTTTGTGACACCCAACCCACACCAATCGCAGCTAATAGAAAGGGAATACCCATCCCAAGTGAGTAAACACTCAATAAACCGGCACCTTGAGCCAGGTTGGCACGCTCAATTGCCAGAGTCAAAATCAAACCCAGGGTTGGTCCAACACATGGTGACCATCCTGCGGAGAAAAAAATGCCCATAAAAAATGAAGGTATGATTCCATGTCCTTGGCTTAATTTTGATTGTGGTCGCAAATCGTAATTTAAGAAAGGAATGCGGATTAATCCCGTCATGTGCAATCCAAACAGAATGATGATCACACCACCTGTTTTTGCTAAAATGTCACGTATTTGGAAAAAGAACACACTTAGCGCAGAAAAAGCCAACCCTAGGGAAATGAAAACAAAGCTAAACCCTAATACAAAAGCCAAGCCGTGTAGAAATGTTCGCAATTGTTTTGAAGATTGCTCCTCTTGCGCTGGAGAAAGTGATCGCCCACCCAGGTAACCCACATAAGCAGGTACCAATGAAAAAACACAAGGGGAAAAAAAAGACGCCAACCCAGCAAGAAACGCCAGCCCAATAGAGACATTTATGGGAGTCATAGCAATTGACTAAGACCCACTATTGAATCAGTTGTACAGTAACTGGGGTAACCCCTTCGTTACCTGACCAAATCAAGTCACCTTCACTATAAGGTACTTGTGGGTCTACCCATCGCCAAATCCATTTTGCATCCTCAGGACGGCAATTAATACAACCATTTGATTTCATAATGCCAAAGGCGTTATGCCAATAGGTCGAGTGAATATAGGTGCCGTTCTGGTGGATTCCATAATTCCATCCTACACCCCCTAAATCAAATAACTCTTGCTCACTATAGTGCATGGCAATATTCTTCCGCCAGGGGAAATTGCCTGTCACTGGTGTAATCGGCTCTCCTGATTTAAAACCTCCTGTTGTAACCGTGGTAAAAAAGACCTCTTCATTACCCTCATAGCAGGTTAGCGTTTGCATACCGTGCCAACCATGCCCCCGCATCTGTACCAGTATCCGCTTGTTATCAGCGTCTGGGTGAATGGGGGCAATTTCCTCTGGCGTGATGTAATGACACACTTCTGCGTCAACCCAGTAGGTATCCGGCCGAGCGCCAATTTTTTGCATGAGTAAATATTGGGTTTTACCCGTACTTGGGTTCTGCCTGACATCCGTAGCCCAAAAAACCATTGAGTAATACACCCTGGGATAAACTACATTTTCATAACTTATCCATGGTTGGTATTGCGATTTTGGCTTTGTTAATTCAATATTTTTATAAGGCGTCGTTATTTCCACCCACATGCCCCGTGAACCATCAGCCTGTTCTGGAAGTTCAGTAAGTGGTACCTGTGGAATATGCCGTACTCTTTGCACATCATCAGCATAGATATATCCCTCTGGTGTTTCAACCCAGCGCTGATGAACTTTATTAGGATCAATTTGTGTGGCTACGACTTCTCGTTTCCACTCGAAAACATCATCATGCCAGGCCATGTCAAGAGTAGGCGCGTTGATGAATGGCTCGCTCTTGATAGGAATCCTGGTACCCCATTGTCCCGCACAGATTCTGCCTAGTTGCTTGTTAACAGGAAAATCGGTGGAGTCAGTATCTTGGACAAGCGGTTCGTCCTCTGCGGCAAATACACGTTCCGTTTTGCCGCCAGACAGTGCCAAACCACCAAGAGCCAATGCCGATAACTTTATAAATTCACGACGTGAGAGTCTGTCTTTGCGCTTCATAATATGATTAACATAATCCAAATAGTCTTCATAGTCAAGAAAAATATCATTTTTCTAATGTTTTACTCAAAATTAGCTCTCGAACCCGATCAATTTCTGGTCCCCACCAAGCATCACCAGGTTGATAGGGAATCACATCTCGAATGGTTTGAAAAACCTGGTTTGTTCCCTCACCTAAATTAGCTTGTGGGAATTGCCGTAAACGCAGATCCACAGCTCGTGCAGCCGTATACAGCTCAATCGCGAGGACATGTGCAGTGTTCTTCACGATTTCCCGTAGATGTCGAGCAGCCGTAGTCGCATTGGCATTATGGTCCTCTTTTTGCCCAGATGCAGGTAATGAATGAACCGAAGCAGGTGCTGCTAAGGTTCGGTTCTCCAAAACCAGCGAAGCCGCCGTATAATGAGGCATCATCATGCCCGAATTAAGTCCCGCATCTTCTGGATGATCAACTAGCATTGAAGGCAAACCACCATTAAGATGACCATCCGTCAAGCGATAAGTTCGTCTTTCTGAGATGGATGCCAACTCAGCCATTGCAATCCCTAGATAGTCCATCGCTAAACCTACTGGCTCACCGTGGAAATTCCCTCCTGAAAGGGCAATACCCGGTTCAAATAACAAAGGATTATCTGTTGCTGCGTTGATCTCAATGTCAATCACATTACGAACAAAGTCTAATGTGTCCCTACAAATACCCTGTACTTGTGGGGCACAACGCAAAGAGTAAGCATCCTGCACCAAGCCGCACCGGTTGATTAATGTGCTGTTCTCAACCAAAGTGCGCACAGCTTCGGCAACACGCGCCTGTCCCCGAAAACCTCGCGCCTTCTGCAAACGTTCATCGAAGGCATCCATGCAACCCATCAGCGCTTCTAAAGACATTGCCAACGAGAGCTCTCCGGTTCTTAGAAGGTTTTCTGCATCATACACTGCCAAAGCACCGATGGCTGCTGAAAAGGTGGCACCATTGGAGAGGGCCAAACCTTCTTTTGCACCAAGTTTAATCTGTTTTATCCCTGCCCGTGCCATGGCTTCTTTTCCTTCAAGAACTTCACCATTATAGCGTGCTGTTCCAGATTGTGAGCCATCATCTTCTTCATCTGTGGTGAAGACCAATGCCATATATGATAACTGTGCCAGATCTCCAGAAGATCCAAGGGATCCCTGTGATGGGACAATTGGTGTGACTTTGTGATTAAGTAATGCCAGCAAAGTTTCAACAACTTCAACGCGCACACCAGAATGCCCTTTGGCAAGTGTATTTGCCCTGACCAAGATCGCAGCCCTGACAACCTCGTCTTCAAAGGGTGCACCTGTTGCCACAGCGTGGCTGAGGATCAGGTTACGGCTCAAATTAGCAAGTTCCTTATTAGGGATACGCTTTTCTGCAAAAATGCCAAAACCGGTGTTAATGCCATACACCGGCTCACCCCGCTCGATAATTTCCTCAACCCAAGTGTGAGAATTATGTATCGTCTCGCGCGCAGCGGGTGTTAGTGTCACACTGGCACCATGCCTGGCTACTGCGACGATCTCTTCAATGGTTAAATGCTCACCATCAATACTGACTGTTTGCATATAAGCACTCCATGTTTAGAAAACCAGAAAACCGATCAAGACGGATACCAATGGAATGGTGATATTGTCAATGTCCGCGAAGGGCAATGATTCAATTAATGTCGTCAGCACAGCAATTATCCCAATTGGGAGTAAATAACTTTCAATTGGATTGGGAAAATATCCTTGCCAAACAAAGACCCACACAACCAGAATTGCAAATAAAAAGCCGCCAAAAAGCATGGTCAAAGAACCAGCTAAGGTTTTCCTGGGCGACCAGGGCAGGTGATAACCGCCCACACGCTTTCCGACAATATCCGCTAAACCATCGCCGCCACATAGGATCATCAATGCTACCATCCCGATTGGAGAGTTGCGCCAAAAGGCTATGGTCAAAATTACAAATGCAATCCCATAAAACAAAGGACCTCTTAATATTTCACGGCGATCACCGGTTCGAGACATAGATTCAACTGCAGATTGATCTTTGATCAATCCCGTTCCAACCATGACAAACTGTGCCGTTATTCCCAGGGGTACCAAAGCTGCCAGAAACGGCGATAATTGAGATTCATTGAAAAATAGCCAACAAAGCACAAATATCGGTCCAGTGCCGCTGTGAATGATCTTTCGACTGAGATCACTGGAAATCCAGCCCTTATGAGCAAAGAAATTATTAATTCTGAGCCATGAGAGGGCAATCAGAAATGTAAGGGGTAAAGCAATCAGGTTACTTCTAAACAACTTATTGTCTCCTCAGATGGCTATTAATCCTAATAATCTTTACGCTTTCCTCGAGTATCCATGGCGCGTTCAACATCTCGGGCCATATCGCGCTTTTTTATCGCCTGCCGTTTGTCGTATTGGCGCTTGCCCTTAGCCAGGGCAATTTCCACTTTGGCAAGACCATCACGCAAATAAAGGATGGTAGGAATTATTGTCATCCCTTTCAAGCGAACACCATCCCACAAAGTCTTTATCTCACGTTTATGCAATAAAAGCCTTCGATCCCTCTCTGGCTCATGGTTAAACACACTCGCCTGGTCATACGGTGAAATATGGGCAGCGACCAGCCAGGCTTGTCGCCCGTTGGTACGTACATAAGCCTCAGAGAGTGAAACTTGACCGGCTCGGATTGATTTTATCTCCGTACCCTTCAGCTCTAGGCCTGCTTCAAAGGTCTCCTGAAGGTCATATTCAAATTTCGCTTTCCGATTTCTGGTAATTATCTTTTTTCCATTCATAGACCTTTATTTTAGCACAGACTCGATTAAGCCAAAATCATGGAAAACTTTTCCCATATGACTTGATTACGGTTATTTGTAAAGCTATAACTTGTCGGCTGGGTATAATTAGGTTAAGCATTAGTAAACAAATTTTTCAGGGAGATTCACCATGGATATCTCATTAGCTTTGGGTGGCGGAGGCATCAGGGGGGTGGCGCATATTGGTGTGTTACGCACACTGGAAGCGCATCAATTTAACATTAAAGCGATTGCGGGCACCAGCGCAGGGGGGATGGTAGGTGCGGTCTATTCAGCCGGGTACAGCACAGAAAAGATTGAAAAAGTCATAAAAATTTTAGATAAAGACCGCTCTTTTAGTCGGAACCCGGATGATAGTCCTTCATTGCTGGGATTGGGCAGCCTTTCACAAAAACTTTCAGATCTTCTGGCAGACTACACTTTTGACGATCTGAAGATCCCCTTTGCTGCAACGGCTGTCAGTTTATACACAGGGGAACAAATTATTCTGCACAAAGGAAAAGTTTTAGATGCCGTGTTGGCAACCATTGCAATCCCTGGAGTCTTTCCAAGCCAGGAAATTATTGGGCGAGTATTAATTGATGGGGGTGTGATGGATCCCGTACCCGTCCAGGTAGCACGCTGGATGCGGCCCGATCTGCCTGTTGTTGCCGTAATGCTTCACAGAAAACCAGAAAACTACGTGAATGATGAGATTGAATTACCATTACCTATCACAGCGCCAACCAATATTCTTGAGACTTTGAATAAACTACGGCCGGTTCAAGCATTTAAAATTTTCACCAGGTCGATGGAGGTGAGCAGCAAGCATATGACTGAGTTAGCTATGAAATTATATAAACCTGAAGTTGTTATTGCACCACCTGTGGGTCATATTGGTGTATTGCAAAGTGTTGATGTGGATGAATTAATAACAACAGGTATTACTGCCACTGAAAAAACCCTCAGACAGATCGAAGCTGAAGCAAATTGGATGAAAAATATCCAACGAAAAGTGAAACACCAGGTTAATCCAGAACCTTTCCCTGATTATTGGGGGGAGCTAGGATCCTGAAACCGAATGAAGGCTGATGAAAAGAATGCAATAAGATACACCATCATTCGATGAGATCATGGATTCCGTTTCTCAACTAATCCCTCGCCCAAAACCAAATTCACAACAAGAAATTGACTACCTGGAAGAAGCAGAACGACACATTTTAGAATTAAAAATTTTTTGAACATCAACTTTAATATCAAAGGTCCAATAAGATGAGCAAAAAGCAACAGCCCGAACGAATAGAGATAAATCAATGGCCTTTTCGTGTCCAATACCCGAAAAATACAGCAGACAATCGGGTGTTGTTGTTACTACATGGCCACCTGGGAAATGAAAACGCTATGTGGATCCTGGCAAAACCCCTTCCAAAGAACTATTACCTCCTGGCACCCCGTGCACCCGTTCAAACTGGTGAAGATCAATACAGTTGGCATGAAATTTCCCCACAATGGCCACAGATCCAGACTTACCAGAAATTAGCTGACCAGCTAATTTCACGGGTAGACGAGTGGATCAAAGAACAATCAATCACAAATGATAAATACAACATCATGGGCTTCAGTCAGGGTGCAGTGATGGCGTACGCACTGGCTTTACTTTTCCCGGAAAGGGTCGGAAAAGTCGCTGCACTGGCTGGTTTTATCCCCCACGCATGGCAAGAACAGGTTAATCTAAAATCAATTAAAGGGAAAACTTTTTACATCGCCCATGGCACAAAAGACGAAATTATTCCAATTAATAAAGCAAAACAAACAGCAAAGTTGTTTAAAGAAAATGGAGCTGATGTGACTTTCTGCGAAGCAGACATTGGTCATAAAATCAGCTCGAATTGTTTCAAAGGTTTGGGGCAGTTTTTTACCTAACGTCCGCTAATCAGGGCTATGACGGCAAGAAAAACACCCAGCGCACCCAGCCCAATGATGACCAAACCCATTGGGACAGCACCAAATGCGGTTCCTCCCATATCGACTTCATAAGTAGGTATCTCTAAAGGTGCTGGTTCGGTAAACGTCGGTAAACGAGTAGCATCAGGCGTAATTAAAAACTGGGCAGCCAAAGTAGGGTCAATGGTTTGGGTCATGTTCGGTGTAGATGTCGGTGGGGGTTCAAGAAGTGGGAGTGGACCGTTGTAAAGTGTCACCAGGTTGGCAAAAATCCAACCTTTACCTCCTGGCACACCAGGATACTCAATTTGGATCCAATCTCCATAACGTCCAATCGCATTGGCTGCCTGCTCCATTACCAGCACCCCAACCCTTTCAGTCAATGCACTGGGGCCTGCCCGCACATTGATCTTGGTATCCGTTGCGGCAACTGGATCAACGACGACATATGGACCACGCGGCGTTCCGGTCACAGTCGGCACTTCACCGGTAGGAATCTGCGCCAATGTGATTTCTGTTATGGGGCTAAAAAAGCTTAACCATAACAAGATCGATAAGACGATGATTGAAAGGACCGTTCTGATCCATCGCGATTGTTTTATTAGGGTCATCCTTCACCTTACCAGTTTGCAATGGGATTATAATCCATAGTGAATCAAATAGTTAGCAAACCATCATACAGCTGTTAAGCTTACCGGGAAGGTCTCAAAATGCCAACAACCCGTATATACCACGGAGAAATTAATCCCAGCGATGTATCTCGAGAATTAATTGCCCAGTTTAACCGGGGCGCATACCAGGTTCAACAAATTGGCCGAGGTTCTCAAATAGCCATCCAAATTGCAACACGCCAATTCTCAAGATCAGGTGGTCAGACAGCTTTGACAGTCACTATCCATAAACTTGAAGACGGGATTTCTGTGCAGGTGGGCAGACAAGCCTGGCTGGGAGTTGCTGCCAGCTTAGGGACCACGGCACTCAGGGCATTACGCAATCCCCTCTCACTGATTGGCAGGCTGGACGATATTGCCCAGGACATCGAATCTCTTCAGCTGAACGAAGAAGTATGGCAGGTAATTGAACGAACGGTTAANCAATACGGGCTTGGTAAAGAATTATCTGATCGTTTCAAGCGGAATGCATGCCCTTATTGCAANACCGCCAACCCCGCTGGNCAGAGCAGTTGTATTGCTTGCGGNGCACCNCTCGGGGATATCCAACCCCGAACTTGCCTAAATTGCGGATTTGTCGTTCGAATCTACGAACGTCATTGCCCTAACTGCCGGCGGACCCTTCCCCCACAATAAGCAAACGCATAAACTCCATTAGATTTTATCCAAACAATCTATTGCTGCACTTGCAAAACTGTTTCTATACCTAAATTTTTCGCCAGCGGCGCCCATCATTCTTCATCAAATCATCTGCACCATGGGGACCCTGAGTACCAGCCTCGTAAACGGGCAGGTTCTCTAAATCCTGTTTTTCCCAAGCATCAATAATGCCTTGTGCCAATCGCCAGGCCTCTTCCACCTCATCACTCCGCGTGAAGAGCGTTGCATCACCCATCAGGCTGTCGAGTAATAATCGTTCATAAGCTTCAGGGGGAGATCCACCAAAAGCCTCCGCATAGCTAAAACGCATTTCAACCGGCTCGATCTTCATAACACCCCCCGGTACCTTGGCTCCTAAAAATAACGTTATACCCTCGTTAGGTTGAATGCGGATCACTAAAACATTCGGTGCTTCACCAGCCAAATTTCGCTGACCAAACAACGAAAGAGGGATCTGTTTAAACTGGATAGCAATTTCAGTGACCCGCTTTGGCAAGCGTTTTCCAGACCGTAGAATAAAAGGTACGCCTGCCCATCGCCAGTTATTGACAAATAACCTGGCAGCCATGTAGGTCTCAGTAAGTGAATCCGGATCAACATCTGGTTCATCACGATAACTTTTGACCCGCTTTCCATCAATCGTACCTGAGACATACTGTGCACGAAAAGTGTTTTTCAAAGCAATATCCGATGTAATATTATTGATCGAATTGAGAACTTTTACCTTTTCATCCCGCACAGCCTTTGCTTTAAAAACAGCGGGAGCTTCCATCGCTGTTAAGGTTAGAAGTTGGAGCAGATGGTTTTGAAAGACATCTCTGACCACACCTGCTTTATCATAATATCCTGCTCGAGTGCCCACACCCTCTGTTTCAGCCATTGTTATTTGGATATGATCAATATATTTTCGATTCCATAATGGCTCAAAAATACCATTTCCAAATCTGAAAGCCAGAATATTTTGCACCGTCTCCTTGCCAAGATAGTGATCCATTCGGTAGATTTGATCTTCATCAAAGACAGCATGGAGTTCTCGGTCAAGCGATCTGGCAGATTCGAGATCTCTTCCAAATGGTTTTTCAACAACGATCCGCCGCCAACCGTCTGGGCATCTTTGTAATTCAGATTGACCGATTTTCTTAACGATGGTTGCATACATGCTGGGAGGCGTAGAAAGATAAAACAACGTATTTTTTACACCAATGTCCTGTATTACTTGATCTAACTGAGCGTATCCTTGGGTATCTTCAAAAGTAGATTCAACATAATACGCATTTTCCAGTAATGCATTAAGCACTTCTTCATCGATTGGTTGAGAGCGCCCATAATCCATCACCCCTTTCCGCAATACATCCCGCATCTTATCGTGACTCCACGGCCGTCTTGCAAATCCGATGATGTAGAAGGGTTCTGGCAGACGATCGGATTTCGCATTTTCATACAATCCCGGCATCAACTTACGCCGGGAAAGGTCACCAGTGACTCCAAAAATCACAATAGCAACACCATCAGAACATGGTTCATTCTTAATATTTATTTCGGGCATAGCAATCTCCATGTTTGATTATGGCAGAAGATAATTACTTACGACATCCATTTTACCTGATTGTTCTTTGTAAAACCTAGATGACTGAAACCTATCACTCATCGATAACGCTTAATTGCCACANAATCATGACCACAACTGTACAAAGTCGCAAATTAAACACAAATGTTTAGATGAAGCCACAGGAGAGATTATAATTAAACAAACAATCAATGCAGAANGAAATAAACTGATGGATTTAAAAACCCTCACAGAAAAAATCAAGCAGAATATTGGCAAAGTGATCGTGGGAAAATCAGAGTCAATTGATCTGCTCATGGTCGCATTAATTTGCGAAGGCCACGTTCTGATTGAAGATGTGCCTGGGGTTGGTAAGACAATGCTGGCACGCTCGCTGGCAGTCAGCCTAGGAGGTGTTTTTAAACGCCTGCAATGCACTCCTGACTTGCTACCTAATGATATTACCGGTGTTTCAATCTTTAACCAGGCCGAACAAAATTTTCAGTTTCGATCAGGTCCTCTGTTTGTTAATGTATTGCTGGCTGATGAGATCAATCGCGCAACACCACGCACACAATCCGCCCTCCTCGAAGCAATGCAAGAACGTCAGGTAACTGTGGATGGCACCACATACCCACTACCCAGGCCTTTCATGGTATTGGCAACCCAAAACCCGATTGAATATGAAGGCACATTTCCATTACCTGAAGCGCAACTGGATCGATTTATGTTGAAGATTGATCTAGGTTATCCAACCCATGATGAAGAGAGAGATGTTCTGAAGCGGTTAGAACGTCATCATCCAATAGACCAGTTAAAAGCTGTATCGCAGCCAGAAGATGTACTTAAGTTGTTTTCCCAAGTTTGGGAGGTTAATGTAGATGCAACCGTCAGAGATTATATGATAAACCTGGTAAAAGCAACCCGAGACCATCAAGACATTCTCCTTGGTGGAAGTCCTCGAGCAACACTTTCACTTTTTAAAGCTTGTCAAGCCTTCGCCGCCATACAAAATAGAGATCATGTCTTACCTGATGACGTGAAGTATCTTGCTGCGCCTATCCTATCACACCGCTTAATGCTAATACCTGAAGCAGAATTACGTGGAAATACAAGCTTACGCCTCATCGAACGGATCATAGAAACCACCCCTCTGAACCTAAAAAACCAGGAAGATGAATAATGGTTGACTACCTGCCATTCATCATCTTCTTGATGATCCTGGCAGTTTTCCTCAGGGCTGAATCCGCATTGACCGTGATCTACATGGTGATTGGAACTTTTCTGTTGGGGTTTTGGTGGAATAAACGAGCCTTAGGCCATGTCGAGATCACTCGAAATTATGACACCCACGCCTTCCTTGGTGATGTCATACCCGTACAATTGGAAATTAAAAACAACAGCATATTGCCCATCCTTTGGATTGAGATCCATGAAGGGCTCCCTGTTGACGTACGGGCAGGCCGGGTTGTAAAACATGTTTTCAGTTTAGGAATACGAGAAACAAAGGTCATCCCATATGATCTGGTTACTAAGAAACGAGGGTTTTACCCAATTGGTCCTTTGCTGCTGAGTACTGGCGATCCATTAGGTCTGCTGCAACCAAGTGAAAAGGAATACCCAAGCAGCTCGTTGACAGTTTATCCACAGATAGTAAATTTGAGTGCTTTTAGACTGCCTTCCCGGTCACCTTTTGGTACAATCAAACATCATAATCCAATCTTTCAAGACCCAAGCCGGATCTTGGGAAAACGATCTTTTCAAAACGGCGATTCAATTCGCCATATTGATTGGAAATCAACCGCCGTCACAGGACAACTGCAAGTAAAGCAATTCGAAGCTTCAATTGCACTCGAAGTTGTCGTTATCCTTGACCTTCACCAAGAAAATTACAGCATTAAAAGCACCTATAAGGATACCGAACTCGCCGTTACTACAGCAGCATCGGTGGCAGCCTGGGGAAAACACCACCATCAATCAATCGGTTTGGTGACGAATGGCACTGATCCATATCATGGAAACCAAATGCCGAATCCAATTCAACCTAAAAAAGGCGCCAATCATTTTATTAACATTCTCGAAATCCTCGCCAGGATACAACCCGGCGATAACCTGGCTGTTGAAGACCTGATCGAAAATGCCAGCTCAAATCTTTCATGGGGTGCCACAATCGTATTCATTTCTGGCAGCTTTCAGGATGCCACCCTTGACATCTTGTTCAAGACCAGGAAAAGGGGCATTAATCCGGTGATGCTATTTATCGGTCAATCATCCGATTTTCGACTATTGAAAAAGAAAGCAGAATACTTCAAAATTACATTATACAAAGCTAACGATACTTTGGATTTAAAAACCATCGGAACAACCTGAGCAATGAACGAAAGTACGAAAAACAATCAATCGATTAATAATAAGCACGTCCAGTTGACACTAAATTTCATGTTGATCAGCATCATGTTAACGTGCTTTGCCATTGTCATTGAAAAAACAATCCAAACCTTTTATCCAATTTGGGGTTCTTACTGGTTTCCCATTCTTGCACTTCTGATAACACCTATTTCTCTTCTCATCCGTCGCAACCAGCAAAATGCCCCAAGCACATTTGAAAACCAGGCCCTTTTCGTTCTTTCCGAGATCATCTTGATTGTCTTAATCACCAAAGCAATCTCCATGTTTTCAATGTATTTCTTTGGCATTTCAACCGTATGGCAGGAGATCACTTCATGGTCGCAAGATTTCTTGCTTACATTCTTTAACATGGATTTCCTAATTCGGGCTGTTGCCATTATGTTGATTTGGCTGTTGACTTGGTTCTTCAGCTTTCCGCTTAATCAACTGGAAGAAGATGAAGCCCTGATGGAACAAGAAAAACTGGTGTTGATTTTTACAGATCGCTACAAAGCACGGCGTAAGCTAATTGGGCTGATTTTCAATTTGGGCATTTTGATGATCCTTTCGATGATGCTCTTGAGCAGCAATCGGTTGTCATTTATTGAAGACCCCCCAGCAACGAGCTTTATTCTCGGTGTAATCCTGGTTTACTTTTTCATTGGCTTTGTTTTTTTAGCCATTAATCAATATGCAATTATGAAAGCTCGTTGGTATTTTAGCAACATAGATATCGGTCCCCACCTCGCAACACGGTGGCTGTTTTTCAGTTTTATCTTTCTTTTGTTTGTCAGCATCATCATCATATTTCTACCAACGAATTTGCCCCTTGGGATATCGAGCGTTGCTCAATGGTTATCCGAGGCATTTTTTTACATAATCTCCATCCTGTTTAACATCCTAACATTTCCAATATTTCTTATCATAGCATTGATCACCAGGCTCTTTGGTGGTGAAACGATAGACCAGACCTTTACACCAGCGGAACCAGCGCCAGAAATCATACCGCAAATCATTGGTACCACACCTTGGTTTGATGTGGTCAGGTCGATCTTGTTTTGGCTCACATTCATGGTGGTCGTATTCACTGCAGTGTTTTATTACATCAATAACAAGCCAAGCTTCAACCAATTCCTGCGCAGTTTGGGTATTTTTTCCTTAATTCGAGAGCTATGGCGTCTAATAAAAAGAGGCTTTAAAGAAACCCAAAGTGCCGCCTCGGAAACCATTCAAACAGGCATCCATAAATTTCAATCCTTTTTGAAGAATCAAAGATCCAAGCTCCGTCTATCAACGCGTTTAATAAAACAGTTACCACCAAGAAAAGCCGTGATAAAAATCTACACGGATTGGGTTCAATGGAACCAAAAAAAAGGAATAACACGCAAAATTTCACAAACACCATATGAATATGCTCAATCTTATGCCCATAACAATCCAGAAATAGCTGACCTGGTTGACCCCATTAACGCATTGACAGATATCTTTGTTCAGGCAAGGTACTCACGCCGTCCAGTTGTGGAAACACAAGCCCTTCAAGCCCAAGAAATAACCAATCAGCTGAAAAAGAGCCTTGCACATAAACGTGATCTGCTAAGTTCTAAAGAAAGCTAGCCATGAGGAAAACCGTCCAGGTAAAACTCAGATTTAAGATCATCGCTTCGATCATCGTATTGGTTTTTATTCTTGGTGTTTTTTTGCGTTATGAAGGATGGTGGACAATCTTCCTTGCCTTAGGACTATCCATTACCTTTAGCAGTCTTACAATTTTTTATTACAAATATCATCTCGAACTCTTTCGGCAAATGCGCTTTGGCTGGGCAAAAGTAGGCGATGTTTTGGAGGAACGCATTAATGTCCGGAACAAGGGACTTATTCCCGCCCATTGGATCGAAATACAAGATCACACTGATATGCCGGACCGTCAAAAGGCGATCGGCACCAGCGTAGACGTAAACAACACCAGCTCATGGACCATTAGACATGTCTGCACCCGTCGAGGGCTCTACAGACTAGGGCCAACAACAGTGCAAACTTCTGATTTATTTGGGTTTCTTAAACTCTCAATTCACGATCCAACCTCTGCGAATATTCTGATCACGCCACCGGTCGTACCCTTGCCTGCCATTGAAGTTGCCAGCGGTGGACGTGTCGGCGATGGCCGTTTCAGCAAAGGTGTGATGGAACAATCCGTAGCTGTCAGTACTATTCGAGACTACCATCCAGAGGACCCCCTCCATCATATTCATTGGCCGTTATCAGCCAAACACAACCAATTGACCACCCGAGTCTTTGAAAATACACCGACCGGAAATTGGTGGATCATTCAGGATATGAACGAGTCTGTTCAGGTTGGAGATACGCTTACAAACTCACTTGAAGTTGGAATCATCCTTTCAGCTTCTTTATCGGCTAAAGGCATCAGGGAGGGAAAAGCTGTTGGCTTTATCGCCAATGATCATCAACACACATGGATACCACCCCAGCATGCTGGCGATCAAACAATGAAAATCATGCGCTCATTGGCACTTTCTAAACCTGGCAGTCGTAAGTTATCGGATTTGCTGCGGTCTAATCGTGACAGTTTCCAGCAGGCTGCCAGCATCATCATCATTTCACCTGATATTGGTA
>SL_3KL_010_SEDDRAFT_10001349_pt1 | contig 22199 bp, 17 predicted proteins | sample SodLakKL_010_SED_2_FD_10381 | JGI IMG/M metagenome (IMG submission 10381) | reverse complement strand
GTTAAAATCGACAAGACCGACAAAAGAATTCTGAAAATTCTACAGGAAAACAGCAAACTCACCAACCTCGAATTGTCCAGATTAATCGGTTTGTCACCTGCCCCTACCCTTGAGCGCGTGAAAAAACTTGAAAGGGCAGATGTTATAGCCAGCTACCACGCCAATCTCAACCCCAAGTCAATAGGTCTGAATGTAGAAACCTTTATTTTGGTCGATTTGGCCTGGCAGAAACCCAATGCTCTCGAGAAATTTTCCAACCAAATTAAGGAGATCGATGAGGTCATTGAGGCTTACATTATTACTGGAGAAGCCGACATGATGCTCAAAGTAGTTTGTTCCAATATGGCAGCTTACGAGGAGTTAATGTTCAAGAAGCTCAGTCAGATTAAGGAAATAGAGCGACTTAAAACTCTCATAGCCCTATCTAAAATTAAGGATAGTAAAGTGCTTCCCTACGACTACGGTGACAAAAAGAAATAACTCTTCCTGTGCGCAACTGCTTTTTTAAATCTCAAAGAGATAGATCCTTTTTGATCAGGTCCGGCCGCTGTAGTTTATTAACCACTTTAACCACCACTGAGAAGTGAAGAATAGTTTATTGTGGGCAATAGCAGATGGAGAAGATCTCAGGGGTTTTTTGTTTGGATCCATGCATCTGGCGGGACCCTCTGAGGTACATTTGATAAATTCTGCAGAGATTATGCTCGACAGAGTAGAAAGCCTCATGCTCGAATTCAATCCCGCCGAAATAAAACCCGATCAAATTGCTGAACTCCAGAAATTGCCTCAAGGGAAGCGGTTGTCATTAAAAATTCCCCGTCGCAAGTACTTCCGCATCAGAGAGAAATTAAAACGCTTCACAGGAATAGACATCCGTGAATTTGATCTCTTTCCGCCACTGTACACCCTGAATATAATCTACGCGGGCTTTTTAACGGAAAAAGAGAGCTTCTCAATGGATTTTCACCTGTTTCAAAAAGCCATGCGCAGGAAAATGCCGGTCATAGGATTGGAGTCAGTCGAAGACCAGACCGACATCATTAAGACCATCCCCCTGGAGCAACAAATTAGCTCCCTGGAAGATTTTTCAAAGAGCGTGGATGTGCACCGAAAAAAAATACTTCGGTCCGCAGACCTGTATCGGGATCAGAAAATCCACGAGCTCTACCGTTACAACAAAAACCAGATGGGGCCTATCCGTCGCCAACTTATCTACGAACGCAATTTCAGGATGGCCGATAGAATTGAAGAACAGCTTCGCGAGCAAACGGCCCTGATTGCTGTGGGAGCAGGTCATTTGTCGGGCCGCTTTGGCCTCATTCGTCTGCTTAAGCGATGTGGTTATCGATTGAAGCCGGTGAAAAATATAAAATCGGACCTTTAACAGACCCAAATGGGTGTTTATCTGTTTGGTCAATATGCAATTTTCACTTACACTATTCGCATTACTCCTACTGGGGTTTTCCTCCGTTGCAGAAACGACCGGAGAAGTCTCTGAAAGGCACACTGTATCCGGCCATGTTACTGATGCTGAAACCGGAGAAAGTATTATTGGAGCCAATATCTTTCTCGCTGACAGGACCGGAACGGGAACAGTAACCAATACTTACGGCTTCTATTCCCTGACGCTGGACAGCGGACCGCATGAATTGGTTTATTCCTACATTGGCAAGAACCCTCAAAGGATCGAGTTTGATTTACAAAATGACACCATAATTAATATTCGGCTCTTCAGTGGAGTGGAAACCGCAGAGGTGGTGGTCACAGCTGAGGAGGAGGACCGAAATGTGGCGAGGGCTGAGATGGGTGTTATTGAACTGGATATGGACCGCATCAGTACCTTGCCCATTCTATTGGGAGAACTGGATGTACTTAAAACCATTCAACTTTTACCTGGTGTACTCTCTGCCGGGGAGGGCTTTTCCGGATTTCATGTCAGGGGTGGAGGAGCCGATCAAAATCTGGTTCTTTTGGATGAAGCCACTGTGTACAATACCGGTCATTTACTGGGGTTTGTTTCGGTTTTCAACTCGGATGCCATCAAAAATACAACCCTGATAAAGGGCGGGATGCCCCCTCAGTACGGAGGACGAATTTCCTCGGTGTTGGATATTCAAATGAAGGAGGGCAACAACCGGCAGTTCGAAGCTCAGGGTGGAATTGGACTGATTGCAAGTCGTCTCACTCTCCAGGGACCTATAGTCGAGGACAGGGCTTCGTTTTTGATCAGTGGCAGGAGGACGTATTTATTCGATTTGGCACAGCCCGCTCTAAGGGGTGGTAATTTTGAGGGGACCAATTACTTTTTTTACGATTTCAATGCCAAAGTCAACTATAGGATTTCAGACCGGGACAGATTATATTTTAGCTCATATTTAGGCCGGGATGTACTTGATTTCAACACCCGCAGCCGGGATTTTACCCTCCGTATGCCGTATGGAAATACCACGGCCACCCTCCGTTGGAACAGAATCATCGGAAGTAGAATGTTCGTCAATACCTCCCTGATTTACAATGACTATCAATTTGACTTTAGGGGCCGGCAGGAAGATTTTAACTTCCGTCTCAAGTCGGGCATTAGGGATATCAATCTTAAAAGCGACTTTGATTTTTTTCCGTCTGACAGGCACCACGTCAAATTTGGCTTCAGTATTTCAGACCACAAATTATCGCCCAATCAAACATCGGGCTCTTCCGGTGAAACGGTCTTTGAATCTCCCGATGAACCAGAGTACGCCATCCAGGGAGGAATTTACATACAGGATGAGTGGAAAGTCAGGGACAATATCAGCTTGCTCGGCGGCCTTCGGTATTCTTTTTTCAATCACAGAGGACCCTATTTTGACGAGGAGACTTCAGAAGAATTAGACCGGGGGGAATCCACAGTTTGGTACGACGCCCTGGAGCCGCGGCTGAGTGTAAATTGGCGTCTCAATCCCGAAAGCTCCATCAAGGCCGGTTTTTCAGTCAATGAACAGTTTTTACACCTTGTCAGCAATTCCACCAGCACCCTTCCAACAGATATTTGGGTGCCGAGCACGAGGATGATACCCCCACAGCGAGGTATTCAGTACTCCCTGGGTTATTTTAGAAATTTCCTGGGCAATACCCTGGAAACTTCAGTGGAGGTCTATTACAGAGACCTCCAAAATCAACTTGATTACCAGGAAAATTACGTACCTTCCCTTTCAGGGAGATTGGAGAATGATTTTGCTGTGGGTAAAGGACGAGCCTACGGAGCTGAATTTTTTGTGAATAAAACGAAGGGGGACTTCACCGGCTGGATAGCATACACTCTCTCCTTTACAGATCGGACCTTTGACGAAATTAACAACGGCCGGACTTTCTCAGCCCCTTTTGACAGGCGACACGATCTTTCTGTAGTGGGCACCTGGGATGTGAGTGATCGGGTGGATATAGGAGCGACATTTGTGTTTGGCTCGGGACAGGTTTTTACACCAATTGAAGGCATGTACCTGATTGATGGTTTTCCCGTAGAGATATACGGAGAGCGAAACAGCGCGAGTTTGCCGGACTATCATCGCCTGGATCTTTCCGTGACACTTCGTCCCCCACCGGAGAGAAGAGACGGTCGATTCAACAGTTACTGGACTTTTTCAGTGTACAATGTTTACAGCAGAAAGAATCCGCTCTTTGTTTACCCTTCCTTCGAACAGATAGGAGCCGAACAAGTCAATGCGGAACTGGTGCAGGTCTCGCTGTTTCCCATCATTCCCTCAGTAACCTGGAACTTCAATTTTAAATAGCGCACCATGACAACAATTAATCCAACATATAAAATATTGAGCACAGCGACTACCTTGCTGCTTTTTATGCTCATTTTACTGGTTTCTTCCTGCGAAGAGCCCTTTGATCCTGGTATTTCCGTAGATCGGGACGAGATAGTGGTCGAGGCCTACATTGAGTGGAGCGAAGGAGGCGGGATACCCACCTTTGCTGTAATCAGCAGGAGTTTCCCATTTACCGGATTAATCGATGCGGACTTTGCCAGTGATGTTTTTATCCGGGATGCCATGGTCTCCGTGTCTAAAGGAGATGAGATGGTAGAGCTAACTAAAGTGTGTCTGGAGGATATACCCGAAGATTTTAGAGATGAGGTGATATCCAGCCTGGGAATTGATTCTGTATTGGTTAATATCTGTCTGTATGTGGATGTCAATGGAGAAATAGAAGCTTTTCCGGGCGAGCAATATGAATTGGAAGTGATTGTGGATGATGCCAGAGTCACATCCACTGTGGTGATTCCTCGGCCTGTTCCCCTGGACTCCCTGTGGGCAACTGCTGTGCCGGATCCAGATGCAGATACTCTTGCACAATTGAGGTTGTCATTGAGCGATCCTCCCGGTCCTGATTTCTACCGGTACTTCACCTCAGTCAATGGTGGGCCTTTTATTCCTCCAGTAGCCTCAGTTACCGATGACGCCCTGTTTGACGGTCAGAGTTTTGAAGTCAATATTCTTAAAGCAGAGCCGAGGGGAACTGATTTTGACCCGGAGACTTTTGGCTTTTTTAGCCGGGGAGACGAGGTGATTTTAAAATGGTGTACCATCGAAAGGGCTCAATTTCGCTTTTGGGAAACCCTCGAATACAACCGCAACAACCAGGGTCCTTTTACTAATTACACCCTTGTTGAATCAAATATTGAAGGAGACGACGGACTCGGTGTTTTTGGGGCGCAATCCTGTTTTTACTACGAAATTACCATCCCCGAGGAGTTGTAATATTTTCGCCATTCCTCCACCAATTTCCACCTGATTTCCAAAATAATCCACTGAAAACCAAATGGCCATTGGGCTGTTAGATTCAAAATACAGGCGATGTATAGAACAATAGAAAGAGTACTCCCCCCACCTGACCCATCCTGGGTGGGTAACGGATTCAGGACCCACAATTTTTTTCCATCCGGGTACCGGATATCCAGAATGATGAGTCCGTTTTACCTGCTGGACTACAACTCAAAGATCGAGTTCAACCCCTCTGAATCTCCCAGGGGCGTGGATGTGCACCCGCACAAGGGATTTGAAACAGTAACCATAGCGTATCACGGAAAAATCGCCCACTACGACAGTGCGGGAAACAGCGGTGTTATCGGCAAGGGGGGTGTACAGTGGATGACTGCCGGTTCGGGGTTACTTCATAAGGAGTTTCACGAAGAGAGTTTTCAGCGAAGTGGCGGTCTTTTCCAGATGGTCCAATTGTGGGTAAATCTGCCAGCGAAATACAAATCTGTGGATCCCCGTTACCAGGATATCAGGCACGAGGATAAAGGTAAAGTGGCCATTCCGGGAGATGGCGGGACCTGCTTTTTGATAGCCGGTGAATTAAATGGAGTTCAAGGCCCTGCAAAAACTTACTCTCCCATGGATATGTTTGACATTCACCTAAAAAAGGGAGGTCGATTCGAACTGCCCGTAAAAAGTGGTTTTAATACCGGGATTTTAATTGTGGAGGGGAATCTCACGGTCAATGGGGATCAAAAAGCGCCCACAGATCACTTTGTTTTCTTCAGACCTGATGACAGCGGAGACAAAATTTTACTGGAGACTTCTGAGGACTCGGTGGTGCTTTTTCTCTCGGGGGAACCCATTAATGAACCCATCGCTCAGTACGGACCATTCCTGATGAATACCCGCGAAGAGCTGGAAGAGGCCATCAGGGAATTTAATGCTGGCAAGTTCGGTACACTGGAGTGATCTCGTCATCTCAGCCGCAGATGCATTGAACTTTCATTTTTTTCAGAGGAGTTTAAAGCATCCAAAGCGGGGTCTGTCCAATATTGTTTCGGGGCTATTGGTTATATTTGTGATTTATTCCAGTATCAACACCGAATAATGTCCGGGAGAGAAGGCCAACATAATGGACGCGACAGGCTGCTCATTTTTATAGTTGCCTACAATGCGGAGAAGCACATTTCCAAAGTGCTTGACCGGATACCCCGTTCCATTTTTGAGGATTATGATTACGAAATACTCATTATTGATGATCACTCTGCTGACCGCACCTTTGAAGTGGCCCGTGAATACCGCCACTCCAACCCCGATCTCAACATAACGGTCCTTTTCAATCCCGATAACCAGGGGTACGGTGGCAATCAAAAACTCGGTTATCGCTATGCCATCATCAATGGGTTTGACTATGTGGTACTGCTGCACGGAGACGGCCAGTACGCCCCGGAATATCTGGATAAAATGGTGGAGCCCCTTAAAGACGGAGGTCACCAGGCTGTTTTTGGCTCCAGGATGCTACGCAAAAAAGATGCTCTCAAAGGAGGGATGCCACTTTATAAATTTGTGGGAAACATCATTCTCACCCGGCTTCAAAATTTGATTCTCGGTGCCGGGCTTTCGGAATTTCACTCCGGTTACAGGGCCTATTCGGTGGAAGCACTCAGTGGACTCCCGATTGAGAGGAATTCCAATGATTTTGATTTTGACACCCAGATCATCATCCAGTTGTTATTGGCTCGGATGCAGATCGCCGAGATTCCCATTCCTACCTTCTACGGAGACGAAATATGCCATGTCAACGGCATAAAGTACGCCTGGAATGTGCTGGTGGCTTCGGTGCAGAGCAAATTGCACAGACTCAATTTATTTTACAAAATGGAGTACGACATCGACTCCGGAAAGATACCCTACACCCTGAAGCTGGGATATACGAGTTCGCACACCATGGCCCTGGACCGCGTCCCCGACAACAGCAAGGTCCTCGATCTGGGAGCGGGCCCCGGTCTGATGGCTGGAGAGCTGCTCAAAAAAGGCTGTGAGATTACCGGCCTGGATATGTACGACCAGGAAGAGAATATCAATTTCAACAAGTATATTAAGGGTAATCTCAATGCCCCGGATTTCAAAATAAAGATTGGCGACTACGATCTCATCCTGATGTTGGACGTGATTGAGCACGTGGACGACCCCGAGCTGTTGATGGATTATATCCGAAAGCACATTCACCCTTCGCGCAAGCCATTTGTCATTCTTACAACTCCGAATATTGCTTTTTTCATTACCCGTCTGCAGTTGTTTTTCGGCAATTTTAACTACGGGAAAAAGGGGATACTCGACCAGACCCACAAAAGGCTTTTTACGTTTGGAACACTAAAAAAGCTCTGTAATCAGACGGGATATAAAATCAGGAAAACCAGAGGCATACCGGCTCCCTATCCGGAGGCCATTGGGTACAACTGGATATCCAGAATGCTTCTCGGCCTGAATAAAGGTTTGATCCGCATAAGCAAAAGACTTTTTTCCTACCAAATTTATATGGAATTGGAACCCACACCGGTAGTAGAAAACCTCCTTAAATACTCAATCGAACACAGCAGGGAAAAGGCTGAAAATATCCGCGACAGTCAAATTGCCAATTGAAAACCGAACAGCCAATGACTAAGAAAGGAAGTAAAAAGAGAAAGGGAAATGTAGCCGGGAAGCGTGCAAAAAAAGGATTGGGTATTCAGTTGATAGTGATGGCAGAGTCTTTTTCTCCGAAGGATTTCAAAATGTTTCGACCCGCCTTTTCTCTTTTTCAGGGGTCTGAAAACAACTGTCTCTGCATGAGGTCAAATGAGGACCCCGCCGGAAGTCTCAGCGGTGAACTCGATAATTTAAAGGTTTCGGTTTTTAGTGGTGAATCCGCTCGTGGTGATTTAAATGCTTCACTTGAAAAAGGGGAAGAAAACGCCCCGGTCCTCTTTATTGACAAGGATAGAATCAAAGGGACTGTGAATTGGAAAAGCCTCGCCGGAAAGCTCTCCTCCACAGATATCAACAGTCGTCCGGGATGGGTTCTTTCAGGTTCCGGAGAAAAAGCGGGTCTTTTAGCGCCTTTTGTAATCGCTGAAAACCGGATTGCTCATTTTGCAATCAATAAATCTGAGGACATTTTTGACGACAACCCCGTCGATATTGTATCGGACGAGGTGTTGATGCGCTATCCCGATGCTCAACTTGAAACCGATTCCTTTATTTCCGGCGTGATTGAATCGATATCCCGACCTGGGTGGCGAAAGAAGATAAATTTTTTGAGCCGTGATGCAGTGCGGGAGTGGAAGCGCAAAATTTTGCCCCCCTTGTCGATTGGAGGAGAGAGTCCACTTTTCAGATTGGCTTTTGTCAGCCTTCTGGTAGTTGCCTTTTTCGGGATGACCATTTTGAGTCAGAATGCCGGTATATCCGGGGATGAGTACAGGTATTTGGATCAGGCAGAGCGCGTTTACAACTACTACGCCACTTTTGGCTCGGATAAGGCAGCAGTTTCACAGACCGGCATTGACCCACAGCACTACAATGCCCAGACATTTGACAACTTCCTTTACACCGTCCAAAAGTGGGTGGGAATGCCGGCTGACTCCTTCGGTTTCAGGCACTTCTGGAATGCAGTGTTGGGGTGGTTGGCGATTTTGCTCACAGGCTTAATTGCATTGAGACTGGGCGGAGGCTACAGGATGGCATTCGTGGTTTGCCTCCTTCTTCTACTCTCGCCGCGTTTTTTGGGGCATGCTTACAACAACCACCGGGATATACCGATGGCTACGGCAGTCTTGTTTGCCTTTTACTGGATGATCCCTTTTTTGAGATCTCTTCCGAGGATAAACAAGAAAGCTGCCATCTGGGTGATTGTCGGAATTGCATCAGCATTTAGTTTGAGACTTGGAGGTGGAGTGTTACTGGCTGGCTATCTGGTGTTTTTTGCCGGGATATTTTACGCACTCAGATTCCCCGTTAAGATGTGGTTTGCATCGGATAATCTCGCTGTGGCTGGAAAAATGGCAGGTTACTCTTTAGTTTTGGCGGGTATTGGTTGGGGAATCAGTTTGCTGTTTTGGCCCTTTGGACTGGAGGCCCCAATTCGACACAGTCTTGAAGTACTGGACGCCACGGGAGATATCGGCGTGAGTCTGAGACAGGTGTTTGAGGGGGAGGAGTTGTTCTCTTCCGCCATGCCCTGGTACTACGTGTTGCGGTACATGCAACTCACGATCCCCCTGATTGTTCTGGCTGGATTTGCTGCCGGCCTTGCATTTGTCAGGGATTTTACGGACAGGCACAATCTTCCTGTTATACTGATGGTGGTGGCTGCTATCGTTTTGCCTCTGTATTACGCCTGCTTTATGACCACCAATCACTACGGAGGTTGGCGCCACTTTATCTTTGTGTATCCGTTTATTGTACTTTTTGCAGGCATGGGGATAGAGGGTTTACTGCGGAAAATGAACCAGAAGATTGCAAAAGCAGGAATTTGGGTGGTGATTGCGCTGGGGTTGGCATTGCCGCTAAGGTTTATTGTGCAGAATCACCCCTATGAGTATATTTATTACAACGAACTGATCGGTGGAACCGGGGGTGCTGCCGGCTATTATGAATTGGACTATTCGATGATTTCTCTTCGCGAGACCTCCAACTGGCTGATAGAAAATGTGGTGGAAGGTCACCGGGGAGAGGATAAACTGAGAATTGCCACCAATGACAGGCGGGCTTCAATGTATTATTTTAGAGACTATTTGGATGTAGTGGAAATTGTGTACACCCGTTACTATGAAAAATCTGAGGCAGATTGGGATTATGCGACTTTCTATTCTTCTTTTATTGCACCTTTTCAAATCAGAAACGGGCTATGGCCACCTCATGAGGCGATTTACTATGCGGAGGTTGACGGGGCAATAGTGGGTGCAGTTATCAGACGTGTCTCCAAGGAGGATTATAAGGGACATCAAAAACTCCGCGAGGGCAATCCAGTCGAGGCACTGGTCCACTTCTCCAATTACCTGGAAAAAGATCCGAATAACGCAGAAGTTTGGACGGCAATGGCAGATGCATATATGTTTCTGGAACTGTATGAAGCAACCATTTCTGCGGCGCAAACTGCCTTAACCCTTTTGCCCGATTATGGCCCTGTGCTGGAATTAAAGGGAGGAGCCCTTTTGAATACAGGAGAATACGAGGCGGCTGTCTCCGCTTTTCAAGCGGTTTTGGAGGACATGCCTCATAACTACATGATACATTACTACAAGGCAGCTGCCCTCTTCAGAATGGGGGAATACCACCAGGCCATAGATGCAGCCACCATGTCACTCGGCTACAATCCCAATTTTCAACTTCCATACAGATTGCTGGCTGAGTGCTATGTCGCTATTGGGGATCACGCTTCCGCAGACCGCATAATGAGGGTCCTTGAGGAGCGACTGGGTGAGTAGCAGGATGTCCTTTTCTGCAATTTTTTGGTCCAAATGCCGGATTGTTGAATTGGTAAACATTCAATAGGAGGCTGGAATTACTTCCGTATTCATGATCGTTTATAACAATGCCTCTACTGTAAACTATTTTTTGGAAAAATGAGTTATAAATCGTAATCTTGTGGCGCCTTTTATGGCAATAGTACGAAGATAAATCAGCCTCTGTTTTATGAACTACAGAACAATTCCAGTTTCCACTTTAAAGGACATGACCACCAGTAAAGGGGACGATGTGTACCACCTAAGTGGTAAAAACCCAACCTTAATTGTTTTTCTAAGAAATTTTGGATGCATGTTCTGCAGGGAGGCCATGGATGATATCAACAAGGTGAAAAAAGAAATTCAGTCCAAAGGGGTCGAAATAGTGCTGGTTCATATGTCTGAAACAGAAATTGCCAATAAATTTCTCAAAAAGTATAAGATTGACGATCTCAGACATGTCAGCGACACCTCAGCAAAATTCTATCAGGCCTTTGGGCTTATGAAGGGCAACTTCAATCAACTTTTTGGTTTTCAAAACTGGATGAGGGGCTTTGATGCCGCTTTTGCAAAAGGTCATGGAATGTCTGTCCCCATTGGAGACGGTTTTCAAATGCCGGGAATATTTTTGCTCAATGGTAACAAAGTCGAGCAGAGCTACATCCACAAATCCATCTCAGACAGACCTGATTATATCAAATTAGCAGGTCTCAAGGTGGAGGAGTCCGAAAAATAAACATCCCACCTCGGGCGCTAAAATAGTTTCAATCAGTGCTGCGTTACTCAAAGAGGTTTCAATATACAGAATGAAACCACTGAATTATTTATTGATAATCTGTAGTTGATCATCCATGAAATTATTCATCGCGCCGCTTATTCTCTGCCTCTTTTTTATTCCGCCGGTTAGCAGCCAGCACCTGGAAACCAAGGTGGATACATTGATGTTTTACGCTGATGTACTGGTGAGTTCAAGATTGGATAAACACAGGCAGTTCGGAGCTGAAAATTTCGAAAATATCTTCGTGGACATTCTCAATAAAGGCTCCGAGTCCTTTGATGATTTAAAAGACCTGCCCGTATTGTCAGTAAAAGTGGATCCGGATTCTACCTTCGCCCTCTACACCTGGCAGTTAATAGTCAATAACGGTTCTGATTTTCACTACTTTGGCTACATCCAGAGTCTGAAGGATGAATTCGAACCCATACGTCTGGTCGATCGGATGCACAGCGGCAGAGTGGATGAATATGCCACCTTCCTCCCAGACCACTGGCCGGGCGCTTTTTACTACAATATAAAACCCTTTATTTTGCCCGATGGGAATCAGGCCTTTCTGCTTTTTGGAATAAATGGTAAGTCGAGATTTAACAGATTGAGAGTAATGGATGTGCTCTATAAAGACGGTGACCGCTTTTTATTTGGATTGCCGGTGTTTGGTGAAGAACCTGAAGGAATTCAGCGGTCCGGCAAAACCAGGATTTTGATGGAATACAGTTATGACGCTCCCATTTATCTAAATTTTGACCCGGAGTACGAATTGATAGTATTCAACCAGGTTGACCGAAAAGAAGGTATTCATCCCGGACAGGGCATGACCGGAATACCCACAGGCGAATATCACGGCTATGAATACCAGGACGGATTGTGGATTTACGTTCCTGAAGTTGTAAGGGAACGCTCTGTGCCTGAGGTTTCACCACCTTCTCCACCGGCTCGCGATCGACCTCGAAGAGACCTTTTTGGCCGTCCTCAAAATAATCGCAACTAAAGCTACCACCTGTCTGGCCGGCCGCACGATACTTTATTGTTGAGTTTCTGACATTTTGTAGTGTTTCACTTTTTCGAGATCGTATCCCGGACCAACAAATGCGTTATACGGAAAATGTTACAAATACACATTGTTCCATAAATGCATTTTTTATTAAGTGATTCATCGCCAAAATGTGGTGCGGCTTTTTGTACCTTTGCTTTATCAAATACCAGATCAAACGATGGAAAAGAACATAATTTTCTCCATGATGGGGGTGAGCAAGACTTTGCCCCAGAATAACAAGACCATAATCAAGGATATTCACCTGTCTTTTTTCTACGGGGCCAAAATTGGTATTATCGGATTGAATGGTTCCGGTAAATCAACTCTGTTGCGAATCATTGCCGGTGTCGATCAAAACTACCAGGGAAAAGTCGAGTTCCAGAAGGGCTATACCGTGGGATTCCTCGAGCAGGAACCCCAATTGGATGAAAGTAAAACCGTAAAGGAAATCGTGAGTGAAGGTACACAGGAAGTAGTGGACCTTCTCGCAGCCTACGAAGAAGTCAATGCAGCCATGGGTTTGGAAGAGAATTACAGCGATCCCGATAAAATGGATAAGCTGCTGGAAAAGCAAGGCAAGCTCGGAGAGAAAATTGACCACGTAAATGGCTGGGAGATCGATTCGGTCCTGGAGCGCGCAATGGATGCTCTTCGCTGCCCGGAACCGGATAAACCCATCTCTGTATGCTCCGGTGGGGAACGCAGAAGGGTGGCACTGTGCAGACTCCTGTTGCAAAGTCCCGATATCCTTCTTTTGGATGAGCCGACCAACCACCTCGACGCCGAATCTGTACATTGGTTGGAACAACATCTGGAGCGCTACAAGGGAACGGTTATAGCAGTTACGCACGACCGTTACTTCCTTGATAACGTGGCAGGATGGATACTCGAGCTCGACAGGGGCGAGGGAATACCCTGGGAAGGGAATTACTCCTCCTGGCTAGAGCAAAAGAAAAAGCGCCTGAAACTGGAGGAAAAGCAGGAGAGCAAGCGGCAAAAAGCCCTCGAACGCGAGTTGGAATGGGTGCGCATGAATCCCAAAGGAAGACAGGCAAAAGCCAAGGCCAGGCTCAATAATTACGAAAAAATGGCCGCGGAAGAAGCAAAATCCAAAGAGGCCAAGTTAGAGATATTTATCCCGGCAGGACAGCGACTGGGCAACAATGTCATCAATGCTGAAGAACTCTACAAGGGCTATGAGGATCGTTTGCTTATCGAAAATCTCAGCTTCCAACTGCCCCCGGCGGGTATTGTCGGTGTTATCGGTCCCAATGGTGCCGGTAAAACAACCCTTTTTAGAATGATAATGGGACAGGAAAAGCCGGACAAGGGGAATATTGAAATCGGTGAGACTGTCCAGATTGGTTATGTGGATCAGGCACATGAGGACATACAGCCCGACAAAACGGTGTTTGAGGTCGTATCGGGAGGCAATGATTTTATAGAACTCGGAAACACCTCGATAAACAGTAGGGCCTACCTTGCGCGATTTAATTTTACGGGCTCTGATCAGGAGAAAAAATGCGGTGTGTTATCCGGGGGAGAGAGAAACAGGTTGCACCTCGCAATGTGCCTAAAGCAACAGGCCAACGTGCTGCTGCTGGATGAGCCCACTAACGATATTGACATCAACACCCTTCGAGCACTGGAGGAAGCCATTGAGAATTTTGCGGGATGTGCGGTGATTATATCGCATGACCGTTGGTTCCTCGATAGGGTAGCAACCCATATTTTGGCCTTTGAAGGAAATGCTCAGGTACACTTTTTTGAAGGGGACTACTCTGCTTACGAGGAAAACAGACGAAAGAGATTGGGTGAAGTGGGTAGCCAAAAATTTAAGTACAAAAAACTGAAGGCAGAATCCTGAGTCCCGGATTTTAATCGACGGAAAACCGGAGGTCCACTATTCGCAACCGGTGCCGCCGGTCAAAGCGGTAGTGGAATTGATCGCTGACTATCTTGAACAGCCCTCCGGTGGCCGCAAGACCACTCGCGCCTGCTACAAAACCCCAGTCGTATGAGCCCGACCATATCCAGTCACCTACGCTGAATATAAGGGTGCCCGCCAGAAAATTCAGGCCGGCATGAAACACTGTATTTCCACGTCTTTTTTGCCGCATGGTTCGCATTGATCTGATCTCAGCGGGCTTCACCATTCCAATGTCAAATTCGATCATTTCCTGCTCGGGGAGTATCTTCCATATAGTGACTTCCACCCAGGTTCTCGGATCGTCATAAAGTCTGATCTCAAACTGATCACCGGACTGAAATTTGTGTGTTTTGATCCTGTTTTGCCGCTCCACCTGGAGGTATATTTGACTGAGGAGAGAAACGGGAATGGCCCATATTGCTGCGGTGAGCAAAATGGTTTTCAGTGTCTTTTGCATTGGTGTACCCATGTTTTATTTGGTTGTAAATACGAGTTTTTGTAATAGCTGTTTTCCAGAAAAGAGACACACTCAAATCTTTTCATATGCACAAGGTACAAAATTGCCGGAATTCCTTAAGTAGGTTGGTTTTTGGGAATGGAAATTGTCTTTAATCTTTCTTCATTCACACAAAAGATGGATTCTGCATTCTGGCCAATCGAGGCGCAATTCAATAGGTAAAGGCCAGGTGCAAGACATAAATTTTTATTACATGAGTTAAAACAGATGTCCATTTTGTGTACATTTGTCACCCAATCAGAAAACCTATGAGTGCTGAAATAGTAATTCTTACAGAGGAAGATGGCAGAGACAACTCGGCCTATCTCAAAAAGTGGATTGAGAAAAATAAGCTCCGGGCCCACGGAGTATTGGTGCCTGAAATAAAAGGGGTGAGGTATTTTTACAATCCCTATATGGATGTCAAGGTGGAGGTAGAACCTCAGCAAAAGGTCAAAGACCCGGATAAAATATACGAATCCAGGGATGAGGTTTATTCCAAAAAAGCCTACAAAGTGGCCGCTTCATGGTTGCGGATGAAACCTCCTCTCAACAGCGACTATTTTTTGATAGATGGCATCGGCAGACTTGAGCTGGAGGATGAGGGGTTAGAGCCTGAACTCGGCCGTGTAATCAAAGCTGCCAAGGACGGAAAAATGGACCACTGTCTATTATTGGGTGTCAGAATTGGCTGCAAGACCAAGGTTATAAAAAAGTACAGTCTGCACTCCGCCCGCACCATCTATCACGAAGATCTTCAGGATTTACTTGAGGATTCGGAGTGATCACTATTCAAGGAATCGCGATCAACTGAATTCTCCACAACCCAAAGTGGTGATGTAGAGATTTTTAGCACCGCTATCCAGTATTTCTCTTCCACAACTCTCCAGGGTGGCGCCCGTAGTGATTACATCGTCCACCAGTAGGATGTTTTTTCCCTCAGTGTTATCCGGCTTAGTAACTTTGAAAAGTGATTGGCTGTTGTCAAAGCGGCGGTCTCTTCCCAGTCTGGTCTGTGAGGGATTGTTTCTTATTCGCGCAACCGTATTCGGACTCCAGGGAATGTCCATGACTTCGCTCATTCCCTTTGCGAGCAAGTCACATTGATTGAAACCCCGTTTGGCTTTTTTTCCTGGATGTAAAGGGACCGGCAATATCAAATCGACCCTGTTGAAGTGCTCAGATTTTTTCAAAAAGTGGCCCATGGCTTTTCCAATTTCAATCCCCAGGTCTTTTCGCCCCTCGTACTTTATTCGGCCTATTAGGTTTTGGGTTTTACCTCCGGGGGAGAAGAACAATAGCGCTGCCGCTGCCGCAACCGGCAAACGACCCCAGAAAGTGGATGCCAATTCGTTTTCAAGCGGGTTCCGATGGTGATTGGTCAGTGGAAGATCAGCCAGACAATTAAGACAGAGGTAGTGGCCGGAAATAGGTTGTTCACATCTGCAAAAAGGGCACAGCTCCGGGTAAACAAGGTCCAGTAGCCCTTCCAGGATACTTCGGGATTTTGTTTTTAGCATTTTTGATGTCTCTTTGTATTCAGGTGTTTTAAGTCGTGAAAATGTACCCAGATAGCATCCTTTTGCACAAAAAATAAGCATGGCTGTTAAAAAGTATCGCTTCTATTTGTTAGTGGGTCGGGGAAGGAACGAGGTAAGAAAAAAAAGCATATCCGAAGGAAGCCGATCGGATATGCTTTTTCAAAGATCAAATGAGAGTGATTAAACCGTCATTGACGGTAGTAATTTTTTGAATGTTACGCTGGTAGGTTTTCCTATAAGCCTAAGATGCACTTCAGCTATTTTCAAAAAACTATTCCCTAAGGGGTACAGCTACTGTGACGACCTCACCCCCTCTGAGAACAGTTACATTTAGTATGTCACCAACCCTGGAAGCGCCAACTATTGCTTGAATTTCAGATGCATTGCGAATATCTCTGCCATCTATGGACACGATTATGTCATCGGATTCCAGTCCGGCCAGATAAGCTGAACTCTCCTCTTCCACCTCCTTTATCAATACCCCTGATGTCACATCAACACCTATTTCATTGGCAAGGGATGAGCTCATTTCAGTAATGGTGATTCCAAGGAAAACTCTTCTGTAATAGCCGTATTCAATGATGTCATCGATAATTTTGGCCGCCAGATTTATGGGAATAGCAAAGGAGTACCCTGCATAAACTCCGGTGGGGGTGGCAATGGCTGTATTAATACCGAGCAGTCTGCCCGAATCATCCACCAGCGCACCTCCGCTATTACCCGGATTTACTGCCGCATCCGTTTGTATAAAGCTCTCGATGGACCCCTCAGTGTCTATGATGTTTAGATTTCTTCCTTTGGCTGAAATGATGCCTGCCGTAACTGTGGAAGTCAGGTAGTCAAAGGGATTTCCCACAGCCAGTACCCAGTCGCCAACCCTGCTCTTGTCTGAGTCAGCAAACTCAAGGGTGGGAAGGTTGCTGCCTTCTATTTTTAGAACAGCGAGGTCGGTGGTTTCATCTCTGCCTACCAGTTCTGCCTCAAAGGTCCTGTTGTCGTTAAGGGTTACGATAATTTCGTCGGCAAACCGTAACACATGGTTGTTGGTGACCACATAACCATCGCTGGAGACAATAACCCCGGACCCTGTACCGCGTCTTTGAAAGAATTCAGGACTTCGCTGACCCCGAAATTGGTCCATACCAAAAAAGTCACCGTGAAACCAATCGTCCGGCCCGAAAAAGCGGTAGAATGGGTTTTGTCTCTGACGCTGCTGTTGCATCCGCTCCCTTGCACTCTCTTCACTTTCTCTTGCTCTGATGTGAACCACCGCAGGCGTTGACTTTTCAGCAGCCTCCGCAAAGGAAACCGGTGTACGCATTGCTGTCATTGGTGCTTCAAAGTGAGCCACATTCCTCGTAAAGGCATTGTCAATTTGTTGTTGTTCAGCCTGTGATGGCTTCTCATCCAAAAAAAGAACAAAGCCGGCAAGGACAATAAGTCCTCCTACCACTCCTGATAGCGTGAATCCAATTAGTCGCTTCATAGTCCAATTTTTTAAGTTAAGACAATTTGATTAGGATATTCTTGTCATAGGTCGGACAAGGATACGCATTTATAACGCTGCAAATCGTCAAATTAGTGAGGCAAGGAAAAAAAATCGGAGCTGCAATATTCGCCCCATTATGGTCGCTGATTTCCAAATGTATTTTAATGATATTCACATCGGAGTAATTCCGATTCCATTTGGGTAGAATACCTCAAATAAACAATCTGCCAAAAGTAAATCGCAGGCCGCGCATCTCGGATTTGAGTCCTTGTGCGGCCCTTTGATATAAATGGTTGGTGTCTTCTGCAATTCTATCAAGTTCTATCAGGTATTCTTGATTAAATGGGTCGCTCTCGAGCTGAATTAAGACTTTTTTCCATTCTGCGCGGTCTATATGCCAGCGATCGTCAGCTGTTGCGAATATATTGTTGTATTCATCCAGAGCTACACCAATTTTACCAATTCTGTACTTTGAATCGGCTAAAAGAAAATTCAGTGTCATTTCCTCATCAGTGCTAAGTGGCTGGTACTGCCGGGTCGCTTCAATAACCTTTTCCCATTCCCCTGCTGCGTAAAGTTGGTAGATTTCTCTGAGGTCTATCGGCATATCTTGCTCCATTCCTCGCTCTGTCAGTGTGTACTCACCTGTATTTCTCTCTGCAAAAACATTGCTCGCATGTCTGGGCGAATCTACATACAGGTAAGATACACCCACGACAAATGCCAACAATGAGGCCGCAATACCGTAGGATATTATTCTTCTGACCACACCTTGTTTGGGAGCAGCCCCCTTGGTTTCCTTATCAGAAGTGCCCGAATTTGGGGCTTCCCATTTCTTCATTCGATCTCTGAGTTCATGCTCCGCCAGGGATTCTGCTACCAACCTTGCTGCTTTATGCGCCTCCAGTTTCTCCCGGAGTTTTTCATCCACTTCCAGGCGTTCCATAAATTCTTTCAATTCATCGTCGCTGAGCCTACCATCAATGAATGCCTCTATTCTGTCAAATTTTTTGCTACCCATGGTTTTTAATTGTTTAGTTCGTTAACCAGATTGGGTCGGCCCGCCAGGTATTTTACCAACCTTTTGTGGCAGCGGTATTTGTACTTGATCGCCATACGCTCAGAACTCAGGTCCAACCTTGCAGCAATTTCTCGCATGGAAAAATCTTCCATCCACAATCTCAAAATCTCTTTACACTGATCAGTAAGGCTGCTAATTATGCTATCTACCAGTTTTCTCCTCTCCTGCCTCTCTAAATGTTCGTCACAATACAGGGAAACCGATGTATCGTTGGCGTATTCATTTTGATAGTCCTCTGCTACTTTGTTGGAGCGGGAGGTGTTTTTCCACAGGTTCCTCGCAATTGCAACGAGGTAGTTTTTGGCATTGAATTCATCCTGGTGTTCGCCCTTGTCTAGTTTTTTCATCAAAACCAAATAGGCTTCCTGGAACAGATCTTCGGCATCTTGCAGGGTTCCGCGATAGGGCTCAATACTGCGGTAAATGATATTAACACAGCCCTGATCCCTCAATTGTTTGTAGATTTTCTCCTGGGCTGTGTATCTGTCATTTCCCCCATTTCTTAGCAATACAAGTAAATTTTCCATTGGGGCAACATCTTTGGTTTTTTATGGTGTTTCTAAATGAACATTGGTACCCAAAAGTAAGGTTTTTTTTGCAAAATAAAATTTTAGCGCAACAAAAATAGCTGCAACTCTTGTTGTCTCTGTAAATGCAGGGGCGGTAAAGGTATTGATTTATGGCGGACAAAAAACTTGCATTCCATTGGCTTTTAGCTTGTTAGATGAAGTTGTTTTCAAAAAACATGAACAATGTGTGGTAGAGTTACTTTGGTGGCAGATCAGGAAAAGGTGGAAAATTACTTTGAAACTCCGTTTGAAGATTGGGCAGGGGAGACGTACGATCAACTTTTCCCCTTGTACAATGGGGCCCCGACTCACTACTTACCGGTACTGCTGCAAGAGGAGAAGAGAACGCTTGATTTGTTGCAGTGGGGCCTGGTACCTTTTTGGGCGAAGGATCGGAAAATAGGCTATACACTCATAAATGCCAGGGTCGAGACTGTCGCTGAAAAACCCTCTTTTAGAAATGCCTTTAAAAAGCGCCGGTGTCTCATAGCGGTGGATGGCTATTACGAGTGGGTTGTGAAAGACGGGAAAAAAGTGCCCTTCCGAATTGTACCTGAAGACGACAATTTATCTGCTCTCTGTGGATTGTCCGAGTCCTGGACGGATCCCAAAACCGGGAAGGAGCTGAGAACTTTTACCATCGTTACCATGCCGGCCGCAGATTCCATCGCACATCTGCACCACAGAATGCCCTTCGCCATCCTTCCTGAGGATTTTAACAACTGGCTGCAAGGTGAACTTTCTGAAAAGGATTTGCAAAAGCTCACGGATGAAGCTGCTGTCAGGTTTTCTAAAGCCTACCGCGTGAGTACCGAGGTAAATGCAGTCAAAAACAACCATGAAGGATTGTTGAAACCTGCAGAAGAGGAGGGCAGAGGCCCCCTGTTTGATCAATAATTATTCCCGAAAAAAGCCTTATCAGATCAATTCATCCAGTACTTCCCCGACCATTTTCCGGACAGATTTATACGGGTCTTTTGAAAAACGACCGGCGGTTCGGTTGGCGATGATGCAATTGAAGGAAATGGCCCGGTGACCCAGCAGATCACTGAGGCCAAAAATAGCAGAGGACTCCATTTCAATATTGGCAAATCGCTTCCCCTTGTGTTCGAATGACTGAAGGGTGTCAATTAGCTTTGGGTATCGTCCGGCAAGCCTCAATTCCCTTCCCTGTGGTCCGTAAAATCCATGCATGGTGGTGGTGATGCCCATTTTGTAGAGAGGACCAAACTTTTTGATGAGTTCAGGATGTGCACGAGTCAAATACACCGGGTAGGATAGTCCGCGTTGGTGAAAGTGGAACCGTATGGCCTTTTCCAATTCAACAAAAAACGGATTCGGGTTCTCTGCTTTTTGATACATAAACATAAGTGCATCAAAGCCCAGGGCGTATTCGGAAACGACCACGGTATCTACATCGGTTTCCGGGTCTATACTTCCGCTGGTGCCGAGTCTTACAAAAGTAAGTTGCCGGAATTTTCCCCGGATTTCTCGCTTTTCCAGATCGATATTGGCCACGGCGTCCAGTTCATTGATAGCTATGTCAATATTTGAGGTGCTTATTCCCGTAGACATTACTGACAGGGGCTTCCCTCTCAAGGTCCCGGTATGGGTGATGAATTCCCGCTTTTCTCTTTTGATGTCTATAGTGTCAAAAAAGGAGGAAACCACCTCCACGCGCTGAGGGTCTCCCACCAAAATGATGGTATCTGCAATGTCGTCACCACACAAGTCGAGGTGGTATATTCTACCCGCGTCGTTGATTATCAAATTTGCTGTATCCCATTTTTCCATATTCCTGTCTTTTAGCGGCCTAAAGGTAATAAATTACGGCACCATGTCTTGTAACCACTTGAATTAAATTCACCACTGTGTTTTTTGCACTGCACAATAAGTCAAGCCCCCATTTTCCACATTTTATCCACAGTAAAAAAGGACTATGTTAACACACATTAAGAATATTTAAAATATGAAACCATCTAATAATAAATTGGTAGTAGGATTTTTTTCACACCTTGCTGAGGTCGTGGATAACTTTTTCACCGGTAAAATAATACCCGGAGGATAAATAATTTCCAGTGAGAATGTTCGAAGGCCATTCTGGTGGGGTGCAGTAGTATCAATTTCATTCGCAGCAAAAGTCACTCAGACAGTGGTAGAAATTCGTCCAGTATTTTAAGTGACACCCGCATGTTTTTGTGCTCTTGTTGAGAATTCTCCGGTCTGGGATAAATCATTTTGTGGTTGGCGTACCCCTTCCATTCCAGGCGGTCCGAATCTATACCGTTATCAACCAGGTAGTTGAAAATGGACCTGGCCCGTTTTTCTGAGAGTTCTTGAAGGTCGTGCTCCGATCTAATACCGGGAGGAAAGTTTACATGTCCCTGAATCTCAAATCGATAATCAGAGGCTCGACTAATCATCATCAGCAGGCGGGGAAGCTCGTACAGGCTCTCATGGTACACTTTTGCAGTTCTGGGATAAAACAATATATCCCGGAAATCAAATTGGTTTCCAGTCTGCAGTTTTGTTGGGTGAATGACACCCAATCCCGGACCGGTGCGTGCAGGATTGAAAAAACGGGGTTCCATGTAGTGGTCTTTGGAGAAAAACTCGAGAGAAAAATTTTCGCCTTTGGGTACGGGAATGCAAAACACCCCGGAACCCGACACCTTAAAGGTATCCTGGTAAAACCTGGTGCCGAGCAGAATTATCCCCTCCATATCTCGCTTTTCGTCACCTTCTGAAGAGAAATTTCCCGAAATCATTTGGACAGGACGGTACATTCCGGCTTGCACTTTAACCGAGCGGTTGGCTCTTCTTCCAGAGGCAGTTTGATTGGAGGCTAATGGGACTTCTTCTCCATATACATATTCTATGATCTGAGTGGTTTTTACTCCTCTTTTCTCAAGTTCCTCTCTCGCAAAATCCAGCCGCCTTTGAGCGAGTCTTAAATTGTATTCAGGACTCCCCACGCTGTCTGTCCTGGCTTCCATCCTAACAATAAATTCGGTTTGGTTGCGAAGAGCTCTGAGGAGTTTGTTGATATCA
>SL_3KL_010_SEDDRAFT_10001348_pt1 | contig 22201 bp, 16 predicted proteins | sample SodLakKL_010_SED_2_FD_10381 | JGI IMG/M metagenome (IMG submission 10381) | reverse complement strand
TGAAGGTATTGCCGATCGGCGGCTTATACCGCAAACAACTCTATAGCAGGTTGAATTTGATATAGAAGCATAACAAGCACCAATTTAAAAAAGCGCCCAAAAGGCGCTTTTTTTGTGAAAGCAAGAAACAACAGACAATCAAAAAGCGTTCTTGCAGATTTCAAAATCCAGCTCTTTCTTCAGAAAATCGGCACGCTTAATGCGAATTCTTACCGGACTACCCAATTTATATTCCTTTTGTGTATTGTAACCAATCACCCTGAAATTATCTTCATCCAGAAAATAATAATCATCCTCCATGTCGCGCAATCTAACCATCCCTTCACACCTGTTTTCTTTGATTTCAACATAAATTCCCCATTTTGAAACACCTGAAATCAAACCATCAAACTCCTCCCCTATCTTATCCGACATAAATTCAACCTGCTTGTATTTAACCGATTCCCTTTCAGCCTCCTGGGCAAGACGCTCCATTTGTGAGGCATGCTGGCAATGCTCCTCATAAATACCCTGATCTGCAGAACCGGCACCAAATTCATAGGCAGCGAGCAAGCGGTGCACCATCATGTCAGGATATCTGCGAATGGGAGATGTAAAGTGGGTGTAATGATCAAATGCAAGACCGTAGTGTCCTATGTTTACAGTAGAATATTCTGCTTTTGCCATGGTCCTGATGGTAAGGGTTTCGATCATATTTTCTTCCCCCTTGCCACGCGTATCATGCAACAGGCGATTGAACGATTTTGCAATGTTGTTTCGTGTATCGGTTTTAATTTTGTATCCGAGCTTTTCAACGAAATTGGCAAGCGTGTTAAGCTTTTCCGGATTTGGAATGTCGTGAACCCGGTAAACAAATGTTTTTTGTTTTTGTCCTTCACGTATTTTGCCAATTCTTTCTGCAACAGTTTTATTTGCAAGCAGCATAAATTCCTCAATCAGCTTATGTGCTTCTTTCTGATCTTTAAAATACACTTCCAACGGTTTTCCATCGTTATCCAGCTTAAATTTAACTTCCTGACGCTCAAAGTCTATTGCTCCCGCACGCATCCGCCTCTCCCTGATACGTACGGCCATTTCGTTCAGTAAACCTATCTCCTTATGAAACAAACCGGTACCCGATTCAATGATCTCCTGGACTTCATCATAGTTAAACCGGTGATCGCTGTTGATAATAGTTTTGCCAATCCACTTTTTCAGAATCCGGGCCTGGTCGTTAATGGTAAAAACCACTGAATAGCAAAGCTTGTCTTCATTTGGACGCAGGGAACAAACCATATTCGACAGTTTCTCTGGAAGCATGGGTATGGTCCTGTCAACAAGGTATATTGATGTTGCACGCTCACGCGCTACCTGCTCCAGCAAACTCTTTGGTTCCACATAATGTGTAACATCGGCAATATGAACACCCACCTCCCAGGTAGAATCCTTAAGTTTCTGAATCGATAAGGCATCATCAAAATCCTTTGCATCAGCCGGGTCAATGGTGAAGGTGGTTATTTTTCGAAAATCACGGCGCCCCGAAATGTCATCTTTGGATATGGTTTCGGATACTTTTTCTGCCTCTTTTTCAACTGCCGGATCAAACCGGGAAGGAAGGTTATATTCTGCAAGAATGGCATGCATTTCAACCTCATTGTTACCGGGCTCACCCAATACCTCAATAACCTTTCCGAAAGGATTTTTAGAGGGAGGAGACCATTCAAGAATTTCTGCAATGACCTTCTCCCCTTCTTTTGCACCGTTTAAATTCTCCGGAGCAATGAAAATGTCGACCGGCATCGATTTGCTGTCTGGCAACAGAAAAGCATATTTTCCGGTACGCTGAATAACACCAACAAAAATATTTTTGGAACGCTTGACCACCTTGATGATTTCCCCTTCGGTTTTCTGGTTCTTGCGCCTTGGAAATAAACGCACTTTTACCACATCACCATGAAGGGCATAACCGGTGTTGTTTGAAGAAATACGGACATCTTCCAGCAGGTCATCTGTAATTACATAAGCCTTGCCTGTTTGCTTCATGTCCACAATCCCCTCAATGATTGGCCCGATCTGCTTTTGCTTTTCAAGGTATGCCGGACTCAACTTAAATTTTCCCTTATAGGCTTCTATCAGAACACCCTCTTTGGCCAGAGAATAGAGAAGTCCTGACATATACTTTTTATGTTCTTTTCCAGCATCACCAAGCGCTTTGGCAACCTGTTTGTAATTAAATGTTTGACGGGGAACAGATTCAAATGCCTGAATCACTTTTTCCCTCAGTTGCTTTTTGATTTTTTCTTTTTTTGATGCCATAATAAATCGTGTGGGTTTCAAAAATGACTTATTTAAGAAATTTTAAACAAGAATAGGATACAAATTTCGTAATTTCGTAGGTTCAATATATATACGAATAAACTGAAAAAGACATATATGTCCTCATCTTTTGAAATATTACTCAATAAACTAGACCGTTTTATCCGGCGATACTATCTTAATCAATTAATTAAAGGTAGTCTTTTTTTTGGAGCAGGCCTTATCATTATCTTTATTCTTTTCATAAGTTTTGAATATTTTGGTTATCTGAGCACCAATGTCCGTTTTGTGCTTTTCTACGGCTTTTTATTGTTCAATCTATTTGTATTCATAAAATATGTGCTGATACCTCTTTTGGGAATGTTGCGGATTGGAAGAAAAATTGGTCCGGAACAGGCTGCAGACATTATAGGCAAACATTACCGGAGCGAACTGAATGATAAAATAACCAATGTTTTACAACTTAAAAAATATCTTAGTGAAAACCCTGAAAATGCGGCACTGATCATTGCAGGGATTGATCAAAAAACAAACCAGATCATTCCGTTACCGTTTCAACGCGCAATTCCTTTGAAAGGGAACCTAAGGCTGGTACCCTATTTCGTAATTCCCCTTCTGTTTGTAGGAATATTTTATTTGCTTCAGCCCGCATTCATTATCGAGCCGGCAAGTCGTATCGTACAATACGACACACATTTCGAACGGCCAAGGCCTTTTGATATTCAGATGATATCAGAAAAAACGGCCTTCAGACACGAAGATGTGGAGATTAGGGTGGAAGCCAGCGGCCAAATTGTTCCCGCGTCTGCAAACATGCGGCTCAACGGTGGTAACTTCAGAATGAATGAGGAGAAAACCGGAGTCTTTTCACGGACGGTACGAAATGTTCAGGACAACCTCTACTTCTTTATAGAGGCACAAGGCTTTAATTTCGGTCCCTTTGCTGTTGAAGTTTATGAAAAACCGTCAATCAGTCATTTTCATATAGATGTCGAATATCCGGATTATACCGGACTTTCTCCCGACTCCTATTCAAACATGGGTGACCTTTCTGCGATTCGCGCATCTCAAATTAAGTTTACGTTTTATACCGATGGCAACAGTGAAATTCTTTTCAAAATAGAAGATAAAAAAATACCTTCAGAACAGGTCAGAAGAGGTGTTTTCCAGGTTGAAACCGTAGCAGAAGAATCCTTCGAATACAGCGTGTTTGCGCTTAACAAGGAACATGGCAAAGGAGACAGCCTGAGGTATTATGTAAATGTTCAGGCTGATGCGTATCCAAGGATTGCCGTAGAGGAACACAGAGACGATGTTTTGCTGGCACATTTATTCTATCGTGGAACCATCGAGGATGATTTCGGATTCACCACCCTATACTTTAAGTACCGTACGATGGATCAGAGACAGATTAACAGAGGCGAAAATGTTCCTTTTTTCTCTGAAACCGTCACTATTGATCCAAATCTTAGAAACCAAACATTTTATCATTATTTTGATCTGCAATCGATATACGTAAAACCCGGGGAAACGGTGGAAATATACTTTGAGGTTTTAGACAATGACATGATCAACGGACCAAAGGCCTCCAGGAGTCAGCTTTTCACTTATTACATCCCAACAGAGGATGAGATCCTTGCTGAACAGAGGGCCACCGAAGAAAGGGTTGAACAGGGCCTCAGCGATGGCATTGGCGAAGTTAGACAGGCCAGGGATCAAATAGAGGAGCTAAGGAAACAGTTACTTGAAAGCGATCGCATAGGATGGGAGCAAAGAGAAATGCTGCAGGAGTTGCTTAACAAGAAGGATCAAATGGAGGAAAAGATTCGGGATATGGCGGATGAACAGCGCGATACAGATACAAGATCGGAACAGTTCAGGGAAAGCAATGAAAGACTGAAAGAAAAGCAGGAGGAGCTTCAGCAATTATTTGATGAGGTTTTAACTGACGAATTAAAGGAACTGTTTGATATGATCAGACAGGAACTGGAAAACATGGACAGGGACCAGGTTTACGAAATGCTTGAACAGATGGAATTTGAGTTTAGGGACTTAGAACATCAGATGGACAGAACCCTTGAAATGTTCAGACAGTTTGCAATGGAAAGAATGCTGCAGGAAAGTATTGATCAGCTGAAGGAACTCGCCGAAAAGCAACAGGCACTGAAAGAAGATACCCTGGGAGAAGGTGATGCTGATGAAATAGCCGGAGAACAGGAAGATATAAATAAGGGTTTTGAAAGGGTACAGGATTTGCTTGAACAATTCCGTGAAACCAACGAGAAACTTCAGCGCCCCAATGAATTGATGGAAACAGGAGAGTTTGAAGAGAGCATTATGCAGGATCTCGAAAACGCGCTTGATCAGCTGCAAATGCAAAACAGGGACATGGCAGCACCTTCACAGCAGGATGCCGGAAATAAAATGGAAAGCCTTTCTGATATGTTAACAGACATGCAGCAACAGATTTTTCAACAACAACTTGCCGAAGATGCCAGGGCAATTCGTATGTTGCTGGAGAACCTTCTGAGGTCCAGTTTTGCTCAGGAAGATTTAATGGAAGAAACACGTCAGGCAAACGTAAATGATCCCCGTTATTTGGAAATGATCCGCGAGCAAAGAAAGATAAAAAGTGACATGCAAATGATAGAAGACAGCCTGATTGCTTTAAGCGCCAGACAGGCAGCAATTAAACCTTTTGTAAACAGGGAAATTGCCGAAATTCATATGCAAACGGAACAGGGAATCAATTTGCTGATCAACAGAAGAAGGCATCAGGCAGCAACGCGTCAGCAACTGATTATGACGCATATAAACAATCTTGCACTAATGCTCAATGAGAGTTTGCAGGAAGTGCAGCAGCAAATGGCAATGGGGCAGGGAACTGGAAATGATAGCGATATGGGAGAGGGTATGCCCTCTTTTCAGGATTTAAGTGAGATGCAGGAAATGCTTAATGAAATGTTGCAACAAATACAGGAAGGACAGCAACCAATGCCTGGAGAAACAGGAGAACCGGGAATGTCGATGAGCGAACAAATGGCCAGGATGGCAGCCGAACAGGAGGCTATACGTAATCAGCTCAGGCAACTTACCGATGAGATGCGAAATCAGGGCCGTGAAGTGGGAGAGGAGTTTGATCAGTTGCAACGCGATATGGAGCGCTCTGAACTGGAAATGTTAAGGAAAGAATTGTCAACACGCACAATTATGCGCCAGGAACAAATTCTCACCAGGCTTCTTGAGCATCACAGGGCTGAGCTGCAAAGGGAACAAGAGGCCCGTAGAGAAGGAACTACTGCAAAAGATTACGATTTGAGTAACCCTGAAGATTTTTTTGAGTATAATAGAATAAGGGAACGCGAGGTAGACATGTTAAGAAGTCTTCCGCCCGGATTAAGGCCTTTTTACAGGTCTTTGGTTGAACAATATTTTCTTCATGTAGACTGATATGAAAAATAACTACCTTAACAGGGAACTAAGATTAAAGGCTGATATCAATGAACTCAATAAGCTGGAAGATTTTATTGAGCAAATCTGTGATGATTTCCATGTATACGACTCATATTTTGGAAATATTGTAGCCTCAAACAACCTGGCGCTTGAGATTTGCAGTGCGTGCAATAATGAGAAAAACTTTTATTTTGATATATATTTCAAAAAGAAGCCAACGGGTATGTTTTTTACTCTAAAGGTTTATGATTGTTTTTTGGACTTTGCCAAACAGTATGAAATTGTCAAGGAAAAGAGCACAGATGCGCCAGATGCATTTAACGGTTACTGGCACCGAATGATGATGCTGCGTATGCTTAGCGATGAAATTATCATAGACCCTGCAGAAGAAACATTCACTATGGTCTTTCACGTTACAGGGATTAATGAGGCTCTCACCAATCAGCGCATAGAACTGTTACAAAAGTATTATGAGAAACTTCAGGTTGGCGTGAAACAATAAAATGAGCTCCACAGCTGAACAGCATAATGTTTTATTCACTTTTGAAAAGGTCGCCATTGGGGACTTTAATGAACATTTGGCAAGGACCTGGATTGAATCTGTAATTAAAAATGAGGGGCAAGCTGCAGGAATCATTCAGTTTATCTTCTGCACCGACAACCGGTTACTGAAAATCAATCAGGATTATTTGAACCACAACACCCTCACAGACATTATTACATTTAATTATAATGATGAATATGATGGAGTTAGCGGGGATATATTCATTAGTATTGACAGAGTAAGGGAAAATTCCGAAAAATACAAAGAAGACTTTACAAATGAACTCCATCGCGTGATCATACATGGCATTTTACATCTTTTAGGCTATGATGATCAGGACAATAGGTCGCGCACGGTCATGCGGCAAAAAGAGAATTATTACCTATCTTTGCTCGCTTAATTATAAAATCGAAATATGCTCATAGATCGCTACGATATTGTTGTAGTAGGGGGGGGGCATGCCGGCTGTGAGGCAGCCGCAGCAGCTGCAAAACTTGGATCGAAAGTGCTTTTGATCACTCTGAATATTGGTGCCCTGGCAAGAATGTCATGCAATCCGGCCATGGGTGGGGTGGCTAAAGGGCAGATAATCAGAGAGATAGATGCAATCGGCGGATTAAGCGGAATCGTTACCGATTATACCATGATTCAATTCAGGCTTCTCAACAGAAGTAAGGGGCCCGCCATGTGGTCACCAAGAGCGCAAAGCGACCGTGTCCGGTTCTCTATGAAGTGGCAGGAGTTGTTGATGGAAATTTCCAATGTGCATTTATGGCAAGACTCCGTAGATGCTCTTATATATAAGGATAAAAAAGTTATTGGCGTACACACCAGGCTAGCGGGTAAAATATACGCAAATTCGGTTATCATTACAAGTGGGACCTTTTTAAATGGCAAGATTCATATTGGAAAGATCAATTTTGGCGGTGGCAGGTTAGGTGAGGAGAACGCAAGTGGTTTAACACAAGACCTTCGAAAACATGGCATACAATCAGAACGATTGAAAACAGGAACACCCGTACGGGTTGACAGACGATCGGTTGATTTTACCTCAATGATTCCGCAACCCGGAGATGAACCTCCCGGTAAATTTTCATTCACAGACACACCCCCTTTAAAAGAGCAAATGAATTGCTACTTATGTTATACGAACGAAAGGGTACATGAAATCTTAAGGGAAGGCTTTGAGCAATCGCCGTTATTTACAGGAAGGATTGAGGGAACTGGTCCTAGATATTGTCCGTCAATAGAGGACAAGCTCGATCGTTTTTCAGAACGAAACCGACACCAGCTTTTTGTGGAACCTGATGGCAGGAATAGTCCGGAGCTTTATATCAACGGTTTCTCATCAAGTCTGCCTATAGAAATACAGTTTCGAGCATTGAGAGAGATACCAGGCTTTGAAAGAGCACGAATCTTACAACCAGGATACGCCATCGAATATGATTACTTTCCACCTCAGCAGCTAAGCTTCTCGCTAGAGAGCAAAATTATACAAAATCTGTTTTTTGCCGGACAAGTGAACGGCACAACAGGATACGAAGAGGCTGCAGCACAGGGCTTGATCGCCGGAATTAATGCGCATCGTAAAATTAACAACGAATTTCCTGTTATACTGAAGCGATCTGAAGCATACATAGGTGTTCTGATAGATGATTTGGTAACGAAAGGTACGATGGAGCCTTACAGAATGTTTACAAGCAGGGCTGAGTTCAGGATTTTGCTGCGGCAAGACAATGCAGACCAAAGGTTAACGCCAATCGGTTATGACCTTGGCCTTGCTGATTATAAAAGGTATGAAAGACTTAATAACAAGATGGGTATAATCGCCGGTATCGAAAACATTCTAAACAATACAAGTGTCGATCCCGGCTCCATTAACACTTACCTTGAAGGTGTTGACACCTCTATAATTGAAAGAAAAACCAAATACAGAAACCTGATTTTACGTCCGCAAGTTAAACTAAGCACCCTTTTGGATTACGATTCGGACCTTAGAAATGCAATCTATAGCCTTAGCACCGACAGGTCATTAATTCTAGAATCTATGGAATCTGCAGAGGTAAAAATGAAATATTCCGGGTATCTTGAGAAAGAAAAAGAAATAGCCGAAAAAATAAACCGGCTTGAAAACATCACCATTCCCAACGAGATTAATTATACCGAACTTCAGTCGATGAGCAAGGAAGCACAAGAAAAATTAAGCCGGATCAGGCCTGAAAATATTGGACAGGCAAGTCGTATAAGTGGTATTACTCCCTCCGATATTTCGGTTTTACTCATTTATCTCGGAAGATAATGTTCCACGTGGAACAACGACAAGTATGGAAGAGCTAAGCACATGTCCGGTCTGTCATAAATCGCTGAATAACAGCACAAAAGACGGTGATAACACACTTTTTTTAGAGGCTGTGGATACCCTCGTATCAAAAAAAAGGTTTCAAATAGAAAAATGCAAATCATGCGGTTTTCTGTTTACCAATCCCAGGCCCGGGAAAAACGAGATGGCAAAATACTATCGCTCTGATGCGTATATTTCTCATACAGAAAGAAAACAAACCATAAAGGAAAGAATCTATTTTTGGGTTCAAAAAACCATGGTGAGAAGAAAAACGGCTTTGTTAAAAAAGCATACAAAGGCACGGTCTCCAAAACTTCTTGACTTTGGCTGCGGTACTGGCAACTTTATGTATCATGCACATAAACACGGTTTTAAACCTGAAGGATACGAACCGGATGCCTCCGCCAGAAAGAAAGCAGAATCAAAAGGTTTATACATATTTAGCAACCTCGATAAATTGTTCGGAAATAAAACAGAATGTTATGATGTAATAACACTTTGGCATGTTCTGGAACATCTGCACGATTTTCCTTCTGTATTGGATGATTTCCATACAAAACTGAAAACAAAAGGACTGCTTGTAGTAGCTGTGCCTATGGCAAAAAGCACCGATGCAGTTTATTATAAGCATCACTGGGCGGGTTGGGATTTGCCACGACATCTGTATCATTTTACCTCTGACACCATTTTAAGATGCTGTGAATTTGCCGGTTATGAACTGATCGAAAGAAAAGGGATGCCCTTCGACAGTTATTATGTATCGTGGCTTAGTGAACAAAATAAAGGGAGCAGGATGGCCCCTGTGAACGCTTTTTTAATTGGTTCATGGTCTAACCTCAAAGCTGTATTCGGAAAAACACCCTGGAGCAGTGAGATCTTTGTTTTCAGGAAAAAACCCTAAACCCTCAACCCTAAACCCCTCAACCTTCAACTCTCAACATCTTTTCGTATTTTAGCACAAAATGGCATCTTGTTTGCTACCTATTTCACAGAATTAATGGCCATGCAAAAGTCCAGCCTGAATAAAATTACAAACAGCCTCCTTCTCGCCATACTTGTTTTGTTGGTTAGCGAAGTCATCTATCAGGTTCGCATGACAAAAACAGACAGCGCCCAATATGCTTACCGGTTTCAAAAAGCCTTCCTTGATAATGAAAGAATTGTAGAAAATAAATTGACCGCATTTGCAGATGAATATGTCGCAACAAACGGTCAAAGCATTTTAGAACCGGATTATCTCAGAAAACTCAATAAAATGTTCTCCGACAAAGGGATCATTTTTAAGGTTTATAGAAACGATCAGCCGATATTCTGGTCACACAACTCCATTCCTCTCCAAAACCACCACCCACCTGACAATAGGAGTGGTGCCTTGCAAAAAGCAAATGGTTGGTACTACTATCGAAGCCAAGAAATTGATAATCAGACACATGTTGCGTATTTTTTGATTAAAACCGCGTTTAAGTATCAAAATGAGTTTCTTGAAAACAGGTTTAGCGACAACCTTCCCCAGCTGGAATCACTTTTTTTTATATCCGATCGTCCCGAATCTGGCTACCCGATTGAGGATTCAAAAGGCAAGTTCTTGTTTTCCCTTGAAGTGCAAAGTGAAGCAGCACTTATACAGCCGGTCAAATTACTGTATGTTTTATCGCTCGTTACCGCAATAGCAGCATGGCTGATCTTTATATATACCACGTTCCGGTTTTTCACAAAAACATTTCGAACAGGCAGAAAAAACATCGCCATTGCCGGCTTTTTAACAAGCCTTGTCGCTGTGCGCGTTGTGGCCGTCTGGCTCGGAATCCCAAGTGTATTTTATAATGGATACATGTTTGCCCCGGAGCTCTACGCAGCATCCGTGTTGCTGCCCTCACTCGGAGATTTGCTGCTCCACCTGGTGCTGATTACCGCGTTTGGTTATTTTTTGTTTCATAATTTGCGCCAAATACCTGTAAAACCGACAAAAAACAAAGCGACAGCTGTTGCAATAGGGTTTGGTCTGATTGCTTTGATATACCTTGTATGCGGACTATCCCTCTATTTAATAGAAGGATTGGTGATTAATTCCCACCTGAATCTCGATGTGAATTTTATTTTAAAACTGGATGTTTACAGCCTGATTGGGTTTTTGATCATCGGACTGATTTTCGTGTCATTTTATTTCTTCAGCATTGTTCTATGCCGGCTTACATATAGCTTGCTAGGCAATTATCGCCACTTTGTGATTACTTGCATCCTTACGGTAGCGCTCCTGATATTGGTGACACTCCTGGTATATGGAATCAAGCCGCTTCTCTGGCTGCTAGTTATTTCAGCTGTTATGGTTTTTGAACTTGACCGGCGCAGAAAAACGGCCAGAATCGGCTTGTCGACGCTGGTAGTGGCCCTTTTCCTTTTTAGCATTATTTCAACATTTGCGCTCTACCGCTTCAACAAGGAGAAAGAACTTGACAAAAGAGCGACCATTGCCCTTCAGCTGGCCTCTGAACAAGATCCGGTAGCCGAATTCCTGTTCAGGGATATCGAACAAGCCCTCTTTAATGACAATCAACTTCTAAATCTTATCAAACGCGATCCCTACAATGAAACTGCAATCTATAACTATTTACAGTTTCATTACTTTTATGACTTTTGGGCAAAATATGAGATGCAGATTACAACATGCGAGCCGGATGAGCCCCTTTTGATCAAACCTGCCAACGTAGAACTTCCATGCGCTTTTTTCTTTGATGACTATATTGCCAGATATGGCAGGGAAACCATCAGCGACCACCTTATTTACCTGGACAACAACACAGGGAGGAACAGCTATATAACACGTTTGTCAACCGAGCAAGCCGTTAATGGTGATGATCCCGTTTACCACCTTTATATAGAGCTTGACGCTAAATTTCTGGCTCGCGACATGGGATTTCCGGAGCTGCTGATAGATGATGCGGTGGATATCAACAGGGAACTGATTAATTATTCCTATGCCACTTATAAAAACGGAATTCTTGTGAATGAGTTCGGCACTTTTGTTTATAACATTTATTCAAGTGTGTTTGACTTGTCAGATCAGGAATTTACAAGCTTTATGTTTGACGGATACCATCATCTGGCTTATCAAAAGGATGAAGATACCCTGATCATAATAAGCAGGCCCCGGATCAGCTTCCTGGAGGCGGTGGCCCCCTTTTCATATCTGTTCATAACCTTTTTTGTTTTGGTGGTGGTGTTTTGGTTGCTCGTGAACAGAACCAAACCCCGGGATCTTCTAAAAATGAACTTCAAAAACAGGGTTCAGTTCTCGATGATTGCGATCTTACTGCTATCGGCATTAACTTTTGGCGGAGCTTCGGTGTTTTTCATTTTCAATATCCATGAAAATAAAAATATGGCCTTTTTGCATGAAAAAACATTCAGCGTGCTTGCAGAAATTGAGAATACGCTGGCTGATGAGTATTACCTGGACGATTCAATGCAACACCGATTGTATGACATTTTACTTAAGTATTCCAACGTATTCTTTTCTGATATAAACATTTACAGCACAAACGGTTTTATGATTGCATCGAGCCGTCCCAGAATTTTTGAAGAGGGGCTGGTTGGACGCAAAATGGATCCGATCGCATTTCATAACATTAACCGGCAACAAAAAAGCCACTTTATCCATACCGAACAAATCGGCAACTTGAAATATCTTTCAGCCTATACACCAGTTTACAATCGCTATCACGAAAAAATTGCCTATCTGAACCTGCCCTATTTTGCACGCGAAGGAGTGCTTCGAAGCGAACTCTCATACTTCCTTGTGGCATTTGTAAATATTTATGTTTTGTTGGTGGTACTTGCCGTTGTATTAGCCCTCTTTATATCTAATTATGTAACAAAACCCCTGCAGCTGATTCGCGAAAAACTAGCCCGCATTCAGCTGGGAAAGACCAACGAGAAGATTGCATGGACACGCGACGACGAAATTGGAAGTCTTATCGGGGAATACAATCGAATGACAGATGAACTATCCATCAGTGCAGATCTGCTTGCCAAAAGTGAGCGCGAAACCGCCTGGCGGGAGATGGCCCGACAGGTTGCACACGAGATAAAAAATCCGCTCACACCGATGAAATTGAGCGTCCAGTACCTTGAAAAAGCCTGGAAAGACAAAGTTCCCGACTGGGATAAACGGCTGGAGCGTTTTACCAAAACCATGGTGGAACAAATCGACAACATGTCTGCTATTGCCAAAGAGTTTTCCGACTTTGCCCAGATGCCCGCCGGCGAAAACGACAACCTAAATCTCAGAACATTTATACCTGAGGTACTGGACCTTTACAAGGGATATGAAAAACTAAACATACGGTTGTTGTTCTCCGGAAATGATGACGAATTTTTTGTTCATGCAGACAGAAAACAAATGCTCAGGGTGTTTAACAATATGATAAAGAATGCTTTACAGGCTTATGACAAGGATGAGGTTGCAGAAATTGTAGTCGAATGCTCACTTGAAGGAAACAACTGCATCGTTCGTATCAGCGATCAGGGTTGTGGCATTTCGGATGATCAAAAGGAAANCATATTTAATCCTTATTTTACAACCAAAGCCAAAGGGATGGGGCTGGGCCTTTCAATTGTGAAAAACATCATTGAAGGGATCGGTGGTCACATCGACTTCCACTCTCGCGAGGGAATGGGGAGCACGTTCATTCTACACATTCCGCGGGCCAAAAGAAACAGTGAACAATCAAAAATTAACAATTAACAATTAACAATTAACAATTATCAAGTGTAATCCATCGCTTCTGTTTCTCCGTTGAAAACCATGAGTCCGTTCATTGCGAGTGCACGCATTTCATCCTCTCCCGGATAAACATACACCGGTCCGATGTGCCTCACCCTTTCTGAAACAGCTTCCACAAAGGGTTTGCCGTAAGCGATGCCCCCGGTCAGCAGGATGGCATCCACCTGGCCTTTCAAAACAGTAGACATGGCGCCAATCTCCTTGGCAACCTGGTAAGCCATCGCATCCTGGATAAGTTGTGCTTCTTTATCACCGGAATGTGCGCGTTTTTCGACCTCATAAGCATCATTTGTGCCAAGATAAGCAACCAACCCACCTTGTCCGGTTATCATACACTTGATCTCTTCTTTGGTATATTTCCCACTGAAGCACATTTCCACCAGTGCTCCTGAGGGCAGTGTTCCGCTTCTTTCGGGAGAGAAAGGCCCTTCACCGTCAAGCGCCTGATTGACATCGATCACGCGACCTTTGTAATGTGCGCCAACACTGATGCCTCCGCCCAAATGGGCAACCACAAGGTTAAGCGCATCGTAAGAGCGCGTTACCGATTTGGCGTGCTGGCGGGCAATGGCTTTCTGGTTGAGGGCGTGAAAAATGGAAACCCTTTGAAAATTTGGATGCCCGGAAATCCTGGCAATGTCTTCCAGCTCATCCACCACAACCGGATCGGCTATGTAAGCCCGTGCATCCGGAATGGAGTCTGCAATGTCTTTGGAAATGAGCCCTCCGAGATTGCTTGCATGCTGTCCCATAATTCCAGCCTTCAGGTCTTCCACGAGCCTGTCGTTTACATGGTATACCCCAGAAGGAATGGGCTTTACAAGTCCACCACGACCCACAATAACCCGAATGAGATTGATATCAAATGAGGCACTTTCCAGCTCTTCCAGGATGATTTTCTTGCGGAAGCTATATTGGTCAGTAATATTTTTAAAAGCCTTAAGGTCTTCCCTTGAGTGTTTGATGTTTTTTAGAAAGACCTCTTTGGTGCTCTGAAAAACAGCGATTTTTGTTGACGTGGAACCGGGATTAATGGCCAGGATCAGTTCTTTTTCCATGTGTGTTGTGTTTGTTTTGTTTTTGGATGCTATTTCTGGTTTACTGCAGCAGCAAGCGCAATGCTATTGAGTTTTGTTTCGTCTGTGTCGGCGCGCGAGGTAAGAACAATTGGCGCTGATGCACCCAGGATTACCGCTGCACATTTTGCCTGTGCGAAGTAAATAAAGGCCTTGTAGAGACCGTTTGCAGCATCAATGTCGTCAGCCACCAAAAGGTCGGCATCGCCTGCTACAGGGCTTATGATGCCCTTTAAATCGGCGCTTTTTTTGCTTACGGCATTGTCAAAAGCCAGCGGACCGTCGATGACGCAATTTTTGATCTGTCCGCGATCACCCATTTTTGCAATGGCGCTGGCCTCCATGCTCGACTTCATTGCGGGATTAACCGTTTCAACCGCACTTAACATGGCTACCTTTGGCGTTTTAATGCCAAGCTGCTGTAAATACACCACAGCGCTGCGGGTGATGGAAACCTTTTCACCAAACTCGGGTGCAATGTTCATTGCGGCATCTGTTAACGCAATAAGCTTGTGATAGGTTGGAAGTTCAAAAACGGCCAGGTGGGAGATCTGCTCCCCGGTTCTTAAACCATTTTCTTTATTGAGAACGGCCTTTAGCAGCACTGCAGTTCCCAGGTTGCCTTTCATCAGGATGTCTGCATCCTTGTCGCGAACCATTTTAACAGAAATTGCTGCGGCCTTAGCGTTGTCGGGTTCATTGATAATTGTAAACTCCGACAGGTCAAACCCCTTGTTTTGAGCGATCTCCCGGATCTTTTGTTCATCTCCGACAAAGATTCCTGACACGATGTTGTTTTTGCAGGCATTGATCACGGCCTCCATAGCGTGGGCGTCGTGGGCTGCAGCCAATGCCAGCCTCCGACGGCTGTGTCCGCGGGCCATGTCGTGAAGTTCAGTTAGTTTTTTCAGCATGTTGTTGAGAGAATTTTCGGTTAACGGCTCAAAAATAAGAAAAAGAAGCGAAAAAGTGTTTCCCAAAAGGGGTGTGCAGAAAAAATTTGTTTAGAACAAATGACGGAAGGGTATCAGGACCCACTCAAAGAACCGCTGCATCATAGGTCTCTTGAGCCAGTATTCATAATTAAAAGGATCGGCATCTTTTCGCGTTTCGTTGATGTGGCTTATGATTTGGCGGATCAGGCTTTTGTGTTCACCAGCCAGGCAAATCTCATGCTGGTAACGAAAACTTCTGTAATCAAAGTTTGATGACCCAATAACAAAATACCTCCTGTCTGCCATAAAAATTTTTGCATGCAGGTTTTGTGGCAGAAAAAAGAAAAACCTGACCCCTTGTTCGGCCATCTCTCCCAGGTATTTGGATGTAAGCAGGTCCAAAGCTCCCACATCTGATTTTTTGGGAATGTGCACATTTACTGTTACACCCCGCTGGGCAGCATCGACCAAAGCTTTTCGAAGGCTGCTTCCGGGGAGGAAATAGGGCGTTTCGATGACGATTTCACGGCTGGCATTATTGATCAACTCCAGATATTTCTTTTTAACAGGCTGCCAGGGAATGGAGGGCACATCACGCAAGATCTCGAAATCCTTATAAAAGATGGTTTTGGTATAGGCCTGTTTATCATAAAAATACTTGTTATGAAGACGGAGGTTCTCATGGTAAATCCGCTTGAAGGTTTTTGCTATCGGACCTTTGATGCGAAACATTGACTCCCGCCAATTGAGCGAATATGAGGAGATGTTTGCCGACCCTATATAAGTGATGTCATCATCGATGACCAGAATTTTTCGGTGATCACGCCTGTGGCTTTTGGTGAAGCCGTCCCAGCTAAACCGTATCTTCTTAAAAAACCGAACATGCCCACCTGCTTCAATCAGATCATGGAAGAAAGAATAGTTGGACGAAGCTCCCCAGGAATCAATCAATAAGGAGACCCGAACCCCCTCATAACATTTTTTGATCAGGTTGTCACGAAACCGGGCGCCGATCTCGTCGCTGCGAAACCGGTAAATCTCAAGGAAAACATAATTCGTTGCCTTTTGTATATCCCTGAGCATTAAGGTGTAATATGCCAGGGGGTCGGACACCAGACGAATTTGCAAATCCTGTTCAGCACTCATGCCAAAAAAATTTATCCCCCGAAAGGGGCAAAACAATAGCCATCCAAATATAGTGAAAAATGATAAACGATTATCGATTCCCAATGATCGATTGTAATGACAGGGCTTGACCTGTCACACCGAAACATAAATGAGAACCGGGAGCAGGTTGTTTTGTCTTCGTGTTCTTTGTGCCTTTGTGGTGCAAAAAAAGACAAATAACCACAAAGACACTAAGGTCACAAAGGAAATCGTCCAAGCTGTCCGCCAAAACGGCGCAAAAAACACCTTCAAAACCACAAAAACAGCCAAAATGGCGCAAAAATGATGCTATTTTCTAAAGGGAACACGTTTTGATTGAAGATGAGGGAACGAATCATCAAAAAAAAGAAAACAGTTATTAACAAAACAAAATAGGAGGAACAGCCATGACAATTATCAGATGGAAACAGCGCCCAATGCGCCACAACTTGCTTGATGAAATGCTTGAAAGGGGTTTTAACACAGGTTTTGAGAAAAAATGTGGATGTGTACCCGCCACAAACATCCTGGAAAAGGAAGAGAGTTACGAAATTGAGCTTGCAGCACCCGGAATGAAAAAGGATGATTTCAAGCTGGAGGTGGAAAAAAACATACTTTCTGTTGTTTTTGAAAAGAAAGAGGAGGACAAAAAAGAGGAGATTGAATACCTGCAGCGCGAATTTGAAATGGATGGATTCACCCGTTCGTTTACCATTCCGGAAACGGCAGATGTAGAAAAGATCAAAGCACGCTATGACAACGGCATATTGTTCATCAGCATTCCAAAAATGGAAAAGGCGCGGTTGAGCCGTGAGATAAAGATCTCATAACAGAAATCAAAAAATAGTTTACAAACAGGGCAACTGCAATGCTGCCCTGTTTTTTTATGGCCTGCCCCCACGTACAAAACGTCTTGACCAAAAAGCTGAATTCAAATCGTCAACAACAACCCCCCGCGAACTGCTTGCGTGCACAAAATAGCCGTTACCCAGATAGATACCGGCATGTGATATTTTCCTCCCCTTGGTGCGAAAAAACACCAGGTCNCCGTCGCGCAATCCCCGCCTGTTAACACGTCTTGTTTCATTGGCGATAGCTGCTGTTGTGCGGGGTAGCTGACGCCCATAAACATTTCTGTTTACCGTAACGATGAAACCGGAGCAGTCTACACCCGTTCTGCTTGTACCCCCATACCGGTATGGNGTTCCGATCCATAACGCCACTTCACGAACCAATTCCGGGTTTTCGTTTCCGCTTACCGGCACCCCCAGCTTCTGGGCGTATTGATGGCGTTCTTCATCAGACAAGGGCCTGGAAGCGGGCGTTTTGGATATTTCACGAGAAACACCGCAAGAAGTTGCCATCAAACCAACAAAAAACAGAAAAAACACAAAAAAGCTGCGCTTTGCAACCTGCTTTTTCACCAGTGGCGGAAGATAAATACGTGTATTACGTACAGACATCGCTATAAAAGGCTTTATTCATAACAAAAATAAAACAAAAGCGTTTCCCGGACTTCATTTTTTTGCTTATGTTTGGCGAAAATTTCAACAAACATAAACCATAAAATATTATCATCATGAATGAAAATCAATATTTATTAAACCCCAATCCACTGGTTCGCTTTTTGCACAAGTCACCGTCCGATTTTACAAAAGCGGACATCATTCGCTACATTGAGGAGAATGAAATCGAGATGGTTAACTTCCGTTATGTAGGTGGAGACGGCCGTTTGAAGGCATTGAACTTTCCGATCCAGAGTCGCGAACATCTTGAAAACATTTTGTCTACCGGCGAGAGGGTTGACGGAAGCAGCCTTTTTACTTTCCTGGAGGCAGGCTCATCTGACCTTTATGTGGTGCCCCGTTTCCGTACCGCTTTCCTGAATCCCTTTTCTGAGATCCCTGCGGTTGACATTCTTTGTTCCTATTATGACAAAGACGGAACGCCGCTTGCAAGTGCACCTGAAAACATCATGCGCAAGGCGCATCAAACCCTTGAAGAAAAAACCGGTTATGCCATGGAGGTGATGGGGGAGATCGAATATTACGTGATCAGCGAGAAAGACCCACTTTATCGCGCAAACGACCAGAGGGCCTATCATGAATCAGAACCTTTCGTAAAATGGGAACAACTTCGCGTGGAGGCGATGATGGCAATGGCACAAACGGGTGCAGACATCAAATATTCCCATTCAGAGGTTGGTAATTTTTCTGATGATGAGCACGAATATGAGCAAAACGAAATCGAGTTTCATACCACCAACGTGGAAGCAGCTGCAGATCAGCTGATCATTGCCAAGTGGATATTAAGGCAGGTGGCTTATAAATATGGCGTTACCGTAAGTTTTGCACCCAAGATCACCGCCGGGAAGGCTGGAAGCGGCATGCACATTCATATGCGCATGATGAAGGACGGCAAAAATGTGACCCTGCAGGACGGACGCATCAGTGATGTTTCGAGGAAAGCAATTGCCGGCATACTTGATATTGCTCCCTCTTTGTCAGCATTTGGAAACACCATCCCTACAAGTTATTTTCGTTTGGTGCCCCACCAGGAAGCTCCAACCAATGTGTGCTGGGGTGAGCGCAACCGGTCAACTTTGGTCCGCGTACCTCTTGGGTGGGTTGGCTCTGGCGACATGATCCACAAGGAAAACCCGAATGAGCGAGTCAGCGAAAAAGACCTGAGCGATAAGCAAACGTATGAATTCCGTTGTCCGGATGGCTCCGCTGACATTTATCTTCTGATTGCCGGGTTGTGTGTTGGTGCACGCCATGGTCTTGAGATGCCTGGAGCATTGGAACTCGCTGAGAAAACGTATGTGGATGTCAATATTTTTGATGACAAACACAAGGCACGCCAGGAGCAACTGGCCCAGCTTCCCTATTCGTGTAAAAAAGCGGCAGAGTATTTGCGCAGCCAGACAGATGTTTACAGGCAATATGAGGTATTTCCGCAAACACTGCTTGATGGCATCGTGAAGACGCTGGAGTCGTACAACGACGAAAACCTGCGGGAAAAGATCTCCTGCAACCGCGAGGAGACCATGAAGCTGGTCAGGCGTTTCCTGCATTGTGGATAGCCTCCACCAGCTTGCCTGCAAGGCGGCTGGCACCGAAGCGAAACCACTTCTTATTCAAATACTTTTGGCCCAACACCTTTTTTGTAAGCCAGTAATAAGATAAAGCCTGTTCGGGTTCGGCAATGCCCCCGGCAGGCTTTATGCCACACATCTGTCCGGTTTTTTTCTGATGATCCTTAATGGCGTCGAGCATCACCAGCATGGCTTGTGGTGTGGCTGCCGGACTTACTTTTCCGGTGGAGGTTTTCAGGAAATGGCAGCCCGCCTCCAGGGCAATTTCGCTGGCGCGTCGGATGTTGGTGGCGGTTTTGAGTTCGCCGGTCTCAAGGATCACCTTCAGGTGGGCATCCTTGCAAACCTCACGAATGGCAGCAATCTCATCAAAAACAAGGGTGTATTCACCTTCAAGAAACTTGCCCCTGGATATTACCATGTCAATCTCTTCGGCACCCTCATCAACAGCATAGCGAACCTCGGCCATTTTAACAAAAAGCGGTGACTGACCCGCGGGAAAAGCCCCTGCAACAGAAGCTACACGGATGTCTTTGCCATTCAACGCCTTGCGCGCTGTGCCAATCAGGGTGGGATAAACACATACAGCAGCAACATCAGGCAAACCCGATTGCTGCGCAGAAAAAGAATAGGCCTTCGCGCAAAGATCTTCAACCTTTTCTTTGGTGTCGGCACCCTCCAGGGTGGTTAAATCAATCATGGATAAGATGTCCTTGTATACGGCTTGCAGGTCAAGCTTATCCATGGGAACCTGCAACAGGTCAATAAGACGTAAATCAACCTCTTCGTCAGGGATTTCGATGGTTTTNCTGAAATCTGTCATGTTTCGAAATGTTTGTGAGAACTCCATTTTTAAGTTGTAAATATACCATTCATTTTGTAATTAAGGTTAAGTTAGGAACTGGGAACTGAGTGTCTTGTCCTGAAATAGGTTTACACTTTTTGTAAACACAAATCAGGATTATGAGAAAAACTATAGATTAAAAATGAACTCAGCGACTTTGTGTTCTTCGCGTCTCTGCGGTGAAAAAAAATTACCGCTAAGACGCAGAGTGCGCAAAGAGATATTTGTGAATAAATAAAACGCTAAACCCTCAACCCTAAACCCTAAACGAATAACCCATCCAACCAATACACCTCTCAAGAAAGCCGATATTAAAACCTTGTTTTGCATAAATAATTGTTTGACTATTTTTGTGGTATAAAAAACTGAATCTTATGATATTGTTTAAGAACTGTGATGTATATGCCCCACGCTCTTTGGGAAAAAGGGACGTGTTGGTTGCCGGCACGAAAATCGTTGCCATTGAGGATAACATAAATATGTCTGAAATTCCCGGTCTTACAGTAATAGACGCCACAAGTTTGCGGATGATCCCCGGACTGATCGATGCCCACGTGCACATTGCCGGAGCCGGCGGTGAAGGTGGTCCGGCAAGCCGCACACCGGAAATTCAACTGAGCCGCTTGCTGGAAGCCGGTGTTACAGGCGTTGTCGGTTGCCTGGGTACGGATGGAATGACACGTAGCGTGGAGTCGGTTCTGATGAAGGCAAAAGCCCTGAAGCATGAAGGCATCAGCGCCTGGATCTATACCGGGGCTTACCAGGTACCGCCGCCAACCATACTTGGTGACGTTGGAAAAGACATCGCAATGATAGAGGAGGTGATCGGCACAGGAGAAATCGCACTGAGCGACCATCGTTCCTCTACGCCAACCATACACGAGCTGATCAAACTTGCAGAGCACTCACGCGTAGGAGGGATGCTGGGCGGAAAATCGGGGATAGTGAATATCCACATGGGTGATGCAAAAAACCCATTTCAGCCGTTATATGACGCCGTTGCCCAAAGCGAGCTGAAGTTAACGCAGTTCTTGCCCACCCATTGCAATCGCAATGATTATATTTTTGAAGATGCCAAAACGTACGGCAAAGAGGGATATATAGACCTGACAGCCAGCTCTTATCCTTTTTTCCCGCAATATGAGATCAAACCTTCCAAAGCCATTGCCGAATTGTTGAAAGCGGGCGTTCCCCTGGAGCATATTACCATGAGCAGCGACGGTTGTGGCTCTTTGCCGCAGTTTGATGAAAAAGGAAAACTTGTTCAGCTAGAAACAGGTTATCCCAAATCGATTTTCGACGAATTAAAAGATACTGTGCTGCAAGAAAAGGTGCCGCTTGAAAAGGCACTTTCCGTGGTGACCTCTAATGTGGCAGATATCCTTGCCTTGCAACAAAAGGGTAGGGTAGAGGTAAGCGGTGATGCAGATCTTGTGCTTATCAATGATGATTTTGAGATTGAATACATGTGCGCCATGGGACAAATGATGGTTCAGGAAAAACAATTGCTTAAAAAAGGCACCTATGAATGAGTGTTACAGGAAAATCATATTTTTGTAAAATTAATTAACTGACTCTTACATCATATAAAATCAAAACAACCAAACAATAAATCATTACCTATGAAACAAAAACTAATTTTTTGTCTTATTACCCTGATGTTATCTTCTGCGCTATCGGCACAGCA
>SL_3KL_010_SEDDRAFT_10001347_pt1 | contig 22203 bp, 24 predicted proteins | sample SodLakKL_010_SED_2_FD_10381 | JGI IMG/M metagenome (IMG submission 10381) | reverse complement strand
GCCTCCGCGTCGTAGTCCGTGACCAGCAAGATGTCGCGACCCACGGTCTCGAGCTTGGCCTTGTCGACGCCGGACGCCGACATCCAGAAGCGCCTCGCGTCCTTGCGCGCCGAGAGGTTGCCGTAGGAGAGGCCGCCGATGCCGTAGAGACGCTTCACGTGCCGCAGGTCGCGCTCGGTGAGGAACTCCTCGAGCGGGAACGGCGCCGGCAGCAGGTCCCACTCGGCCAGGCGCTGGCCAGCCGCGGCCAGCGCGGCCGTGTGCTCGTCGCCGTCCCATAGCTCGCGTTCCAAGTCGGGCTCGAAGTGGTTGTCGATCACCAGGACCGACGACGCGGTCGGCTCGATGCGCGTCACCAACCGCTCCACGAGGTCGGGCCCGTCGGCTTCGACCACGTGCCCCATCTCGAGCGTGACCAGATGCACGGCTCCTGGCACCTGCACCAGCAGCATGTTCGACAGCGAGCGCACCAGGTAGGGATAGAGCGTGCGCACGTCGACGCCGTCGCTGCTCGGGAGGGCCAGGAGCGAGAGCACGAAGGTCGCTTGCGCCTTGCGCCGGAAGGGTGTCGGTTCCTCGGGCGTCACGTGGTTGAGCACCAGGCGCGCGTCCGGCGCTTCGTCGCGGAGGTCGTAGCCGGCGGCGACGAGGCGCTCGAGCAACGCGCCTGACAGCGGCCCGAGGCCGTCCTGCGGAGCACCGTGCGCCACGATGACCGGCCGGTCGGCCGTGGCGCTCGATGCGGGCATTGCCTGCGGTGATGAATGAGGATGCATGAACGACCTCCTGCCGTGGGCGAGGTGGGGTGCGGGTGGCCCGAGGGTAGCAGGTCGCGCGCCGCTGCTCCGCTCGTCGGGTCCCGTGCGCCTCGGTCACCTCTGGTCTCGGACGCCGCGCGCCGCGGCCTGCGAACGCGCCACGTCCGCGCGGGGGCACGTGTCCGGCCGGCATCCGTTAGCCTGGGAAGGCGTTGGCCCGATCGGGCCACGCGAGCGAGGTGAAGCACGGTGACGCGACACGAACCTGGACTCGGCACCGTCGTCGCGGTTCGCGGCGGCGTCGTCGACGCCGCCTTCCCTGACGACCTGCCGCCACTGCACCACTTGCTGCTGGCCGGCGAGGACGGGGCGGTGCGGCTCGAGGTGCTGACGCAGCTCGACCACCACACGGTGCGCTGCGTGGCCTCGACCCCCGTTCAGGGCCTGGCCCGCGGCGACGCCGTGCGCGACACCGGCGCGCTGCTGCAGGTGCCGGTGGGGCCGGAGGTGCTGGGGCGGGTCTTCAACGTCTTCGGTGAGACCATCGACGAAGGCGAGCCGCTGACCGGCATGCGCACCAACGCCATCTTGCAGCCGCCGCCACGGCTCGAGCGGCAGGCCGTGAGCAGCGAGGTGCTCGAGACCGGCATCAAGGCCATCGACGTCCTGTCACCGCTCGAGCGCGGCGGCAAGGCCGGCCTGTTCGGCGGCGCCGGCGTGGGCAAGACGGTGCTGATCGCCGAGTTGATCCACCACATGGCCGCGCGCCACCACGGCGTGAGCCTGTTCTGCGGCATCGGCGAGCGCTCGCGTGAGGCCGAAGAACTGGTGCGCGACGTCCGCGAGGCGGGTGTGGCCGACCACACGGTGCTGGTGTTCGGGCAGATGAACGAGCCGCCCGGCGCGCGCTTCCGGGTGGGCCACACGGCGCTCACGATGGCCGAGTACTTCCGCGACGAGGCCAAGCAGGACGTGCTGATCCTGATCGACAACGTCTTCCGTTTCGTGCAGGCCGGCTCCGAGGTGTCGGGCCTGATGGGACGGCTGTCGTCGAGCATGGGGTACCAGCCGACCATGGCCACCGAGCTGGCCGAGTTGCAAGAACGCATCACCAGCACCGCCGGCGCCGCCATCACGGCGGTGCAGGCGGTCTACGTGCCGGCCGACGACTTCACCGACCCGGCGGTGGTGCACACCTTCGGGCACCTCTCCGCCAGCGTGGTGCTCTCCCGCGAGCGCGCCGCGCAGGGCCTCTACCCGGCCATCGACCCGTTGCGCTCGGCCTCGTCCATGCTCACCCCGATCGCGGTGGGCGAGCGGCACGAGCGCCTGGCGCGCGACGTGCGGCAGACGTTGGCGGTGTACGAGGACCTCAAGGACATCATCGCCATGCTCGGCCTCGAGGAGCTCTCCGAGGAGGACCAGCGCGTGGTGGGCCGCGCCCGCCGACTCGAGCGTTACCTCACGCAACCCTTCTACGTCACCGAGCAGTTCACCGGCCAGAGCGGCACGCTCGTGCCGCTCGCACGGGCGCTCGATGACTGTGAGCGGATCCTCGGCGACGAGTTCGCCGACGTGCCGGAGGGCCGGCTCTACATGATCGGCTCGCTGGAGGACGTGGCATGAGCGTGCCCGGCCGGGCGTCTGCCGAGCGCGCTGCGGGCGCCGCGCCGCCCGAGGGTCGCGACGTGGGAGGCGCCAAGGACACGTCGGCGCATGACGGTGCCGGTCGGACGCTGCGGCTGCTGCTCACGGTGCCCACCGAGGTCCTCATCGACCGGCCCGTCGTGAAGGTGGTGGCCACGGGCGCCGAAGGCAGCTTCTGCCTGCTGCCACGCCATCTCGACCTGGCCAGCGTGCTGGTGCCCGGCCTGCTGACCTTCACCAGCGCCGACGGGACGGAGAGCGTGGTCGCCACCGACCACGGCGTGCTCGTGAAGGTCGGTGACGACGTGCGCGTCGCCTGCCAGCGGGCGCTCGAAGCCAGCGACGAGCTGGAGGCCGAGCGCGCCGTGCGCGAGCGCTTCCACGCCAGCAGCGAGCGCGAGAAGCGGGCCCGGGCCGCCCTGGCGCGCCTCGAGGGCGACGTGGTGCGGCGCTTAGGACGCCTGCGGGAGCGCTATGGCGCCTGAACGCCAGCCCAAGCGCGACGCGCCGCGCGCGGAACGCGAACGCACGGAGGCGCGCCAGACCGAGGTGACCCGCTCGGGGACGCCACGCGCCGACCCGGCCCGCGCCGACCCGGCCCGCGCCGAACCGGCCCGCGCCGAACGCGACGCGATGGCACGCGCGGTCGCGCGCCAAGGCGAGCGCCGCGAACGCTCCCGGCGCGAGGGGCGGCATGGCATCGGCTACGGCCTGGGCATGTTCGGCCTGATCGGTTGGTCGGTCGCCATCCCGACCCTGCTCGGGATCGCTTTGGGCGTCTGGATCGACAGAGCCACCAACTCGCCCTACTCCTGGACGCTCATGCTGATGATCGCAGGGGTTGCGCTGGGGTGCTTCAACGCCTGGTACTGGTTACGAAAGGAGGCCGGTCTCGATGACGACGAGGGCTGAACCGCGGTCCGGCGGGTGCAGCTCGTGAACGCTGTCGTCGCGTTGCTCGCGCTGCTGTTGGGCGCCGCGCTCGGTGGGCTCTACTTCGCCGGCTTGTGGTGGACGCTGGCGCGGCTCGATCGCTGGCGCCGACCGGCGCTGGCGCTGGCCGTGTCGTTCCTGGTGCGGGCCGTGCCAACGCTGGCCGCGTTCGTGCTGCTCGCGCGCGCGGGCCCGCTGCCGCTGGCCGCCTCGCTGGCGGGCTTCCTGCTGGCGCGCTTCGCCCTGTCGGCCTGGTTGCGGCCGACCAACCCCGCCAGTCCAGCCCCGCCGGGTGGGCGCGAGGCGCGCGCCGCGCGCGCCACCGAGGGCGAACAGCGTCCCGGCGACGGCCCCGTAGGGGGTGTGGCATGACCCTCAGTCCCGACGAGATCGCCGTCTTCACGATCGGTCCATGGACGGTGAGCGCCACCATCATCTACACCTGGGTGGTGATGGTGCTGCTGGTGGGCGTGAGCTGGTTCGTGACGCGCGGGCTCACGGCCGGCGCCCAGGTCGGTCGCGGGCAGAACGTGCTCGAAGCGGTCGTGACGTTCCTGCTCGACCAGATCCGCGAGGTCACGAACCAGGACCCCGAACCGTACCTGCCGTTCGTAGGGACGCTGTTCCTGTTCATCGTGACCGCCAACGTGCTGGCGATCGTGCCGGGATTCCAGCCGCCCACCGGCTCGCTCACCACCGCGGGGGCGCTGGCGCTGTGCGTGTTCGTGGCGGTGCCGGCGTTCGGGATCGCCAAGCTCGGTCTGCGGTCGTACCTGGCGAACTACCTGCGACCCACCCCCTTCCTGCTGCCGTTCACCATCATCGGCGAGCTGTCGCGCACGCTGGCGTTGGCGGTGCGCCTGTTCGGCAACATGATGAGCGGCAGCGTCATCGTGGCCATCCTGCTGTCGGTGGCGCCGCTCCTGTTCCCCGTCGTCATGCAGGCCTTCGGGCTGCTGATCGGCGTCATCCAGGCGTACATCTTCGCGATCCTAGCGATCGTCTACATCGCGTCGGGCACGGAGCTGCAAGAGCGCCGTGCGCGCACGCAGGAGGAGGCTCACACGTGAGCGACTTGGGTCTCATCGGCATGGCATCGATCCTCATCGCTGGCCTCACCGTCGCGATCGGCTCCATCGGCCCAGCCCTGGGTCAGGGCCGGGCGTTGGCGCAGGCGCTGCAGGCCATCGCGCAGCAGCCCGACGAGGCCAACACCATCACCCGGACCCTGTTCGTGGGCCTGGCGATGGTCGAGTCGACCGCCATCTACTGCTTCGTGATCGCGCTCATCGTGATCTTCGCAAACCCCTTCTGGGGCGCCGTCAGCGGCTAGGAGGAGGTGCGGCATGGCGATCGACGGGTTCACCCTGGTCGCCCAGATCGTCAACTTCGTCCTGCTGCTGGTGCTGCTGCGGGCGTTCCTGTACCGGCCGATCAAGCGCGTCATGGCCGAGCGGGAACGGCGCATCGCCGAGGAACACGCCGCAGCGGAGCGTGCCCGCACGGAGGCTGAGGAGCGGGTAGCGGAGCTGCAGCGCGAACGCGAGGACCTCGAGCGCCACCGGCGTGAGCGCCTGGCCGAGATCGAGCGCGAGGCCGAGGCCGAGCGCGAGCGGCACCTGCGTGAGGCGCGTGCCGAAGCCGAGGCCGCGCGTACCGCCTGGCGCGAGGCGCTGGCGCGCGAGCAGACGGACCTCGCCGACACCGTTCGCCAGCAGGTGGCCAGCGTCCTCGCCGATGCGCTCCGGCGCGGCTGGCGTGAACTCGCCGACGACGACCTGGAGGCGCGGGCGGTGCGACGCTTCGCGCAGCGGCTGCACGATCTTGACGACACCACCCGCGCGGACCTCGTCGCGGCGGTGCGAGACGGCCACCTCACGTTCGCGACCGCGTTCGAGTCGTCCGAGGAACAGCGCGAGGCGCTGCTCGCGGCGGTCCGCGAGGCGGTTGGCCGGGCGGGCGCCACGACGGCTGCGGGCGGCGGCAGGAAACAGGCGCGAGCGGCTGACGCCGAGCGAGCCCCCGACGACGCACGAGCGCTGGACGCGCGCTTCGTGCGCGATCCCGACCTGCTCGCCGGCGTGGCGCTGCGTGCGGGCGACGTGCGGATCGGCTGGTCGGCCCGCGCGCAGGTCGAGGACCTGGAGCGGGCCTGGCGCGATGCGAGCCCCGAAGGTACCAGCGCCGCGGGCGCCACCGCCGCGGGCGCCAGCGCCGCGGGCACCGGCGGCACATGAGCGCGCGCGAGCGCCGCCCTGGGGCGGCTCCACCGCCGGACCCCCACACGGCTGCGGCCGAGGCGCCGGCCGCTCTCGGCGACACCGTGGCCCACGAGCTCGAGCGCTTGTCCGGCCTCACGAGCGCATGGCGCCCGGAGCTGGCGATCGACGAGCTCGGCGTGGTGGCGTCGGTCGGTGGTGGCATCGCCTCGGTGCGCGGCCTGCCGCGCGTGCGTGCCGACGAGGTGGTGCGCTTCGCTGGCGGCGAGGAAGGGCTCGCGCTCGACTTGCGAAAGGACGACGTCGGCGTGGTGCTGCTGTCCTCCGACGCCGGCATCGGCGCCGGCGCCGAGGTGACCCGGACGGGTCGCGTGCTCGACGTGCCGGTGGGCGAGGCGCTGCTCGGGCGCGTGATCGACCCGCTCGGCCGGCCGCGCGACGACGCGGGACCGGTCGCGACGAGCCGACGCCTCCCGGTGGAGCGGCCCGCGACGCCCATCTTCGGGCGCGAGGCCGTGCGCACCCCGCTGAAGACCGGCATGAAGGTGGTCGACGCGCTCTTCCCGATCGGGCGCGGCCAGCGCGAGCTGATCGTGGGCGACCGCCAGACCGGCAAGACCACGCTCGCGCTGACCACCGTGCTCGCCCAGGCCGACACCGGCGTGCGCTGCGTGGTATGCGCGATCGGCCAGCGCGGCTCCGAGACCGCCCGCTGGCTCACCGATCTGCGCCAGCGCGGCGCCATGGAGTACACGTGCGTGGTCGTGGCGGGCAGCCACGAGCCGCCCGGCGTGCGCTACGTGGCCCCGTACGCGGCCACGTCGATCGCCGAGGCCTGGATGGAGGACGGGCACGACGTGCTGATCGTGTACGACGATCTCACGCAGCATGCCCGCGCTTACCGCGAGTTGTCGCTGCTGCTGCGCCGCCCGCCCGGCCGTGAGGCCTACCCCGGCGACATCTTCTACCTCCACGCGCGCCTGCTCGAGCGCTCCACGCAGGTGCGCGGCGGCGGCTCGCTGAGCGCGTTGCCGATCATCGAGACCCAAGCCCAGGATCTCTCGGCCTACATCCCCACCAACGTCATCTCCATCACCGACGGCCAGCTCTACCTGTCGCCGGGCCTGGCGGCGCGCGGGATCCTGCCAGCGGTCGACGTGGGTCGTTCCGTGTCGCGCGTCGGCGGCAAGGCGCAGAGCGCCGGCTACCGCGCCGTGGCGGGCGACCTGCGGCTCTCGTACGCGCAGTTCGAGGAGCTCGAGGACTTCTCCCGCTTCGGCACCGAACTCGATGCCGACACCCGCCGAGCGATCACGCGCGGCCGCCGCGTGCGCGTCGTGCTCACCCAGGGCCCCTACGACACGATGCCGGTGGGCGAGCAGTTGTCCGCGCTGCTCGCCGTCGCCAGCGGCGCCCTCGACGACGTACCGGTCGAGAAGGTGCGGGCAGTCGAAGCGGCGCTGCGCGCTCGTGCGCGCGACGAGGCCGGGGACGTCCTGGCCCGGCTCGACGCGGGCGAGGCGCTGACCGACGAGGACCGCGAACGCCTGACGGCGCTGGCTCGCGACGTGGCGCGCAGCGTCGGGGGTGACGTGCATGGCGACGCCTGAGACGCTGCGGCGTCGGATCCAGAGCACCGAGACGCTGCGCAAGGTGGTGCAGACCATGAAGGCGCTGGCGACGGTGCGCATCGCGCAGGTACGGCGCGCGGTGGTGGCGCTCGACGAGTCGGTCGCCACCCTCGAGCTCGCCTTCCAGGTGCTGCTGCAGCGGCAGCCGGAGTTGGCCGACGTGCTGCTGCCGCGCGGCTCGGACGCCTGGGGCGCGGTGCTGTTCGGCTCCGACCACGGTCTGTGCGGACCCTTCAACGACCGCCTGGCCCGCTTCGCCGCGGACCGCTTTGATGCGCTCGAGGAAGGCGGGGGAGCACCGCGGATCATGGTGGCCGGGAAGCGCTTGCGGCCCCGCCTGGCGCAGCTCGGCTACGGCGTCGAGCGCTCGCTGCCGCTGCCGGGCACGATGGACGCCACCGAGGACGCCGTGGCGGAGGTGGTGGCGCAGGTGCAGGCGTGGCAGTACGAGCACGAGGTGGAGCGCGTGTTCGTCATCCACCATCAACCGACGACCGGGGTGCAGTACGAGCCGATCGAACTGCAACTCCTCCCGATCGACCTCGCTTGGTTGCGCTCGCTGCGGGAGCGCGAGTGGCCCTCGCCGCGGCTGCCGATGACCGGGGTGGATGGCCGGCTGCTCGTGGAGAGCCTGGTCCGGCAGCACCTCGCGCACGTGCTGGTGCGCGCCTTCGCGGCCTCGCAGGCGGCGGAGAACGCGGCACGGCTGGCGGCCATGGAGGCCGCTGAGCGCAACGTCGACGACCGGCTGACGCAGCTACGGCACACGGCCAACCTGGTGCGGCAGACGGCCGTCACGGCCGAGCTGCTGGACGTGCAGGCGGCCTATGCCGCGACGGGCGAGCCGGGCTGAACGCGTCGAGGCAGGAACTCCCCGTGCGCGCTCGGAGCTCGCACGGCGACTGGATGCAGCCTCGTCCGGGCTCAACCGTAGGCGAGGCTGTCGCGGACCCGCGTGCGCGCCGCCTGGCGGGCCGGCAGCACGGTGGCGAGCGCGGCGATCGCGATGACCAGCACGAACCAGGCTGCGACCGCCCACCAGGCGAAGGCCACGTCCAGGTCGGTTTCGAGCATCGCCTGACCCATCGTGCGCGCGAGCGGGGCCGCGAGTAGCCACGCGATCGGGACGGCGATCAGCCAGCTCGCCAGCGCCTGCAGCACGCCCTCGGCCAGGAACAGGCCGAAGAGGCTGCGCGAGCGTGCGCCGATCGCGCGCATCACGCCGATCTCGCGCGTCTGCTCCATCACGCTCAGGCTCAAGGCGCCGGAGAGGCCCATCGCCCCGATGACCGCCACCAGCAGCGCCAGCGAGAAGAGCATGCCGGTGATGCTGGCGAAGCGGTTGTCGGCGAAGGCGCGCTCCTCGAGCTTGACGCGGGTCACGTACGGGTTGAGCGTGAACCCGGCGGCCTGCAGCACGTCGGTCACGCTGCGGGCGTCGCGCAGCGCGGCGTCCAGGTCGGCGCTGCCGGTCACCAGCATGAGCCGCGTGCCGCGCGGCGGGCCACCCAACAGCGCCAGCGCCGCCTCGCGCGGCGCGTACACCGCTTCGCTCACGAAGCCCCCAGCGTAGATGCGCCGGTAGGTGCCCACGATCGTCCAGGCAGCCCGGCCGTCGGGCCCGAGGTCGACCTCGATCGTGTCGCCGAGCGCGAGGCCGTGGCGCTCGGCCGTGTCGGCGGCGAGCACCAGCACCCGCTCGTCGCCGGGCTCGAGCCAGCGCCCGTCGACCACGATCGGGCGGNACCAAGGGTCCTCGGGCAGCGCCACGAGCTCGGTGCCGAGGCCGGCCGCGTCGTCGATGCGCACGCCGTCACGCCACAAGGTGGCGCCGCGCACCCACCAGACCTGCGCGTCACGGACGACGCCCTGCCCCGCGACGGCGCGGAGCAGCGTGGTGTCGTCGTAGCTGCCGTCGAAACCGACCTCGACGTCGTAGCGCTGGCGCGCCTGCTCGTTGTCCAGCGTGCGGTGGATCGCGTCGGAGAGGCTGGTGACGATCAGGAACATCACGCCGGCGAGCGCCAGCGCGCCGACGGTGAAGGCGAGCCGCTCCTTGCGTCGCAGCAGGTTCCCGAGCGCCGCGGCGTAGAGCGTCGGCAGGAAGCGGGCGGCGAGCCGCTCCGCGGCGCGGTCGAGGCGCGTGGAGCGGTGGTCATGACCGATCCCGTACGTCGCCAGCGCCGCGCGCACGCTCATCGCGGCTGCGCGCAGCACCGGCCGCAGGGCCGCGAGCAGCGGCGCGGCGACGGCGGTCCCGACCTGGATCGCCACCGCGGTCCAGGACACCTGGAAGGTGTCGAGCGCGATGTTGAACAGGTAGAGGAACCAGCGCGTCATCCCGTCGACGAACACGAGCGCCGCCGGCAACGCGATGAGCAGCGCAGCGAGGCCGATCACGAGCGCCTGCCCCAGGTAGTGCCGCGCGATGACGCGGCGCCTCGCGCCGAGCACCTTCATCACCGCGATCTGATCGGTCTGCTGCGTCAGCAGCGCGGTGAAGGTGTTCGTGACCAGCGCCAGGCTCAGCACCAGCGCCAGCAGCGCCATCAACCGCAGGATGACGGTGATGCCCTCGACGAACATGCGCCCCCAGTGCGCCTCGTCGTGCTGGTAGAGGGTGGCCGCCACCTCGAGACCGTGCCGGGCCAAGGCGGTGCGCACGGCGGCCGCGGCGGCGCGCGCCGAGACCTCGTCGTACGGCTCCACCCGCAGCAGGAGCTGGTTGTGGAGCCCGCGCGGGATGCCGAAGGCGGTGAGGTCGGCGGCGAAGAAGTGCGAGCGGCCACCGAACGTGGGCGGTTCGACGAAGGGGTGCCGCACCACGCCGTCGACGGCGACGTCGATGCTGCGGCCGCCGACGTCGATGACCAGCGCGCCGCCGACGTCGATGCCGAGCGCCGCGGCGCTGAGCCGCTCGATGGCGACGGCGTCGCCGGCGGGGTAGGTCCCGTCGACCAGGGCCATCGTGTCGAGCCGCTGCGCAGTGAAGTCGCGGCTGACGACGATGCCGTCCTGCCATTCGCCCCCGGCCTGGCTGCGGTAGCGGACGTAGAGCTGCGCCAGCGACTCGACCTCGGCCACGCCGTCGACGGCGCCGAGCTGCGCCAGCGCCTCGCCCGGCGCGAAGCTGCGCAGGATCAAGCTCACGTGCGAGGGACGCACGGCGACGTGTGCCTCGTCCATCGCGCCGAGCAACCGGTCGACCATCCCGAAGATGCCGCCGACCCCGAAGAGCCCTGCGGCGATGCTCAGGATGGCGGTGAGCGTGCGCCGGCGATGGCGCCACAGGTCGTGCTGGAGCTTGCGTCGCAGGACCGACACGCGCTGCCCTCAGCGGGCCAGCGCCAGGCGGGAGGTCGACGGCGCGTTCGCGGCGATGCGACCGTCGATCACCTCGACGACGCGATCCGCGCGCGCGGCGATGGCCGGCGCGTGCGTCACCATCACGATGGTGCGCGCCTCGTCGCGCAGGGTCTCGAAGACGCGCAGGACGTCCTCGGCCGTGCGGCTGTCGAGATTGCCGGTCGGTTCGTCGGCGACGATCAGCGGCGGGTCGTTGGCCAGCGCCCGCGCGATCGCGGCGCGCTGCTGCTGACCGCCCGACACGGTGCCTGGCCGTTTGTCGGCCTGGTCGGCCACGCCGACCCGCTCGAGCAGCGCCATGGCGCGATCCGCGCGCACGCGCGCGGGGACGCGGGCATCGAAGTCCATCGGCAGGATCACGTTCTGGAGGAGCGTCAGGGCCGGCAGCAGCTGGAAGAACTGGAACACGACGCCGACCTGGCGGCCGCGCCACACGGCCAGGGCGTTCTCGTCGAGGGTGTGCACCGGGGTGTCGCCGACCCACACTTCGCCGCGCGTCGGCTGGTCGATACCGGCGATCATGTTGAGCAGCGTCGACTTGCCCGTCCCGGAGGGACCGACGATCGCGACGAACTCGCCCCTGTCGACCTGGAGCGAGACGTCGTCGAGCACCGTGAGCGTGCGCTCGCCGAGCTCGAAGGTCTTGCTCAATCCTCGCAACGACAGGTGCGGTGCGCTCACGACGCGCTCCCTGGATCGGACGGCACGAAGGCCCCGTGGAAGCCGATCATGAGCGCCTGCGGCAGCGTCGCGCGAGCGACCTCCTGCAGGTCGTGGGCGTCGAGCACCAGCAAGAACGAGCGCCCGTCGGCGGCGTCGAGCACGACCGAGAGCAGCACCCCGTCGTCCTCGCCGCGGCGCTCGGGCGCCGGCGCGAAGACGGGTTCGCCGGGGAAGCACTCGGGTGCGTGCCAGGTGCGGGTGGAGCCGCTCTGCGTGTCGATCTTGATGAGCTGGTCGTAGAACCCGCCTTCGCCGCCCGGCTGCAACCCGATGCCGTAGACGTAACGCTGCTCGGGCCGCATGTTGTAGCCCTCGTAATCGATGCGCGGCAGCTCGATGCACGCCTCCGAGAGGACCTCGGAGCGCACCGAACCGCCCTCGAGCGGCACCGTGAAGCGGGTCAGGCGGCCGTGCGGCAGGCGCAGATCGGGCGCGGTCAGGCGCTCGAGGTAGTAGTGCGTCACGATGTCGGCGTCAGGGTACGCGACGATGTCGAGCACCAGCTCACTCCCGCGCTCGAAGGCGTTGACGTGATGGAAGCCGAAGAACGGCTCGGCCTCGTGACGGCCCACGAGCCTGCCGGTATGGCGATCGAAGACCAGGATGGGCGTGCCGCGCTGCGGTTCCCAGGCGAAGTTCTCGATGAAGGGTCGCAACCATAACAGCAGCGCCAGCGGGTTCACGACGAAGGGGAAGGCGGTCACGATCAGGTAGTTCGGGGTGATCGCGAAGCTGTGCATGTACGACGGCTTCGACACCCCCACCGAGGCGAGGCGCTCGCGCCGTAGCGACGCGTCGACCCGGTACGCGCGCACCTGCGAGGCGGGTCCGAAGCGCGTGACGACGTTGTACATGGCGCCGTCGACGATGTGCGGGTGGGCCGTCGTCATCTGGCCCACCTCGGCGTCCTCGTACGTGAACACGCCCACGCGCTTCAGCGTCTCGGGGTCGAACTCGACCTGGATGGCCGTCTCGGTCATCGCCAGGAAGCGATCGGCGAAGTGCCCGATGCTGACCTTGGCGTTGTCGGTCACGCGGTGCGTGAACAGCGCCATGGCGCGCGCGAAGAGCGAGCGGCAGGGGTCGGTGGCGAACTCGGTGAAGGTGATGCGCCCCTCGGCCTCGGCTTCGGCGCGCGCGCGGGTCTCGAGGAACTTGCCGGTGTACGACACCGACCCGTTCGCGAAGGAGAAGGCGTGCAGCATCGCGAAGCCGTCGAACCAGTGACGGAAGCGCCGCTCACCCACCTGCATCTGGCCGGGACCGTTGCGAACCAGGGTGCCTTCGAGCCAGGCCGGCATTCGGCCCGTTACGGGCAGCCGCTCGGCGACGTACGCCTGGTTGGTGCGCAGGAACGCCAGGTTGCGCATGGCCTCAGACATGGCTGGCCCCGTTCGGCCCCGTCGCCGGCGTGCCCGAGCCGACGATCAGGTCGGCCGCGATCTTACCCGACGCCAACACCGCCGGCACGCCGGCCCCAGGATGCGTGCTGGCGCCGACGAAGTACAGGCCGTCGAACTCGCCCGACTTCGTGTGCGGTCGCAGCCAGGCCGACTGCACCAGCGTCGGCTTCGCCGCGAAGGCGGCACCCTTGTAGCTGTTGAGCGTGTGCAGGAAGTGGCGTGGGTCGATGTGCCGCTCGGCCACGATGTTGGCCCGGAGATCGGGCAGGTAGCGGTCCTCGAGGTACTGCATGACGCGATCGCGGAAGGGTGTCGCGAGCGTCTCCCAGTCGGCGTCGGCGGCCAGGTTCGGCACCAACGCGAGCACGTAGAAGGACTCGCACCCGGGCGGCGCGATGGTGGGGTCGGTGCGGCTCGGCATGTGCAGGTAGAGCGACAGGTGCTCCGGCATCCCTCGGCCGCCGAAGATCGCGCGCAGCTGTCGGCGGTAGTCCGGACCGATCATGATGTTGTGGTGCGCGAGCGGCGAGTCGAGGTACCGCCGCTTGGTACCGAAGTAGATCACGAAGAGCGAGTTGCTGTACGCCATCGCCTTGAGGCGGAGCGAGGTGAGCGGCCGGCGTTTCGCCGCGGGGATCAGGTGCTGGTAGGTGAAGGCGGCGTCGGCGTTGCACACCACCACGTCGGCGCGGTGCTCCGAACCGTCGCCGAGCCGCACGCCGACGGCGCGGCGTCCCTCGATCAGGATCTCCTCGACCTCCACGCCCACGCGGATGTCGGCGCCGAGCTCCTCGAGCAGGCGTCCGAAGGCTCGCACGATCGAGCCGGTGCCGCCGGTGGGGTAGTGCACCCCCCACTCCTTCTCGAACTGCACGATGAGCGCGTAGATCGAGGGTGTGTCGAAGGGATTGCCGCCGACCAGCAAGGGGTGGAAGGAGAACACCTGGCGCAGGAAGGGATCGCGCACGAAGCGCGACACGTAGCCGTACATGTCGCGGTAGAGACCCATGCGGATCACGTCCGGGACGATGCGCAGCATGGCCGAGAGGCGGTGGAAGGGCTGGTCCGTGCTGGGGTGGAAGCGACGGAACACCCGTACCGTGTCGTCGACCAGGCGCTCGTAGCCCGCGACGTCCGCCGGGCTCCAGCGCGCCACCTCGCATCGCATGGCGTCGCGCGTGCGGTGATAATCGACGTACCGACCGTCGGCACCGAAGATGCGGTAGAAGGGGTCGAGCGGCTGCAGGTCAACGTACTCGCGGAAGTCGCGGCCGCTCATGCGCCAGATGTCCTCGAACAGGTAGGGCGCCGTGATGACGGTGGGGCCGCCGTCGAAGCGGAAGCCGTCGATCTCGAACTGCACGCCGCGCCCACCGAGGTCCTCGCGCTTGTCGAACACGCGAACGCGGTAACCGTGCGACGCCAATCGCGCCGCCGCAGCCAAACCGCCGAAGCCTGCACCGATCACGATCGCGCTCTGGTGGCTCGCCACGTCCGCCCCTCCGCCGGACGCTACCCGGGAGGGCTGGCTGCGAATCGTGTCCCCGGCTGGATTCGGGCGCGACCCGCGAGGCGACATCCGGCGTTGCCGGCCGTCGCGTACCCTGGTAGTGCACCAACGTCCGTGACGCAGCCACCGGCGCTTGGCGGGTCGCCACATGGAGGGCGATGCATGGCACCAGCACAGATCTCCCATGGGCGCGCGCGATGAGCGCCTTCCTAGCCTTCAGCGCGCTCGTGCTCCTCGCGACGATCGGGGTCGGCCTCGTGCGGGTGTGGCGAGGACCGACCGCCGCCGACCGGATCCTCTGCGCGCAGCTCTTCGGCACCACCGGCGTCGCCGTGCTGCTGCTGCTCGCTGAGGCCTACGATCGCCCGCCGCTGCGCGACGTCGCGCTGATGTTCGCGATCTTGGCGGCGCTGGTCATCACGGCGTTCGTGAAGCACGCCGTGATCCACCGACGCACCCGCGATGGTGCTTGACGGCCTCTCGCTGCTGGCGGTCTCGGCCGGGGTGCTGTTCTTCCTGAGCGGGACCCTGGGAATCCTCCGCTTCCCAGACGTGTTCAGCCGTTGCACGCACTCACCAAGGCCGATGGGCTCGGCTTGGGCCTGATCGTGCTGGGGCTCGCGTTGCAGGCGGCGAGCCCCGTGGTGATCGGCAAGCTGGTGCTGACGTGGATCGTGGCGGCGTTGTCCGGTTCCGTCGCCTGCTACTTGATGGCGCATTTCGAACGCGAGCGCTCGGAGGGGCCGCATGCTCGGCCTTGAGCTCGTGTTCGACGTGGCCGTGGCGGTCCTGCTGGTGGTGCTGGCGCTCACGAGCCTCTACACGCCGAACCTGTTCACGAGCATCGCGTTCTTCATCGCCTTCGGGCTGGTGATGGCCTTGGCCTGGGTGCGCCTGCAGGCGCCCGATCTCGCCTTGGCCGAGGCCGCGATCGGTGCCGGCCTCACGGGCGTGCTCTTGCTCGATGCGGCGCGCGAGATCAGCGGAGGCCGCGGGGCCGAGCGGGCGCCGCGGCGGATGGTGCGGCTGACCAGTCTCCTCGTCGCCACTCTGGTCGGGGTTGCGCTCATCGCGGCGCTGCTCGAGGTGCCCGAGCGCGCCGCCGGCTTGGCGAGCGCCGTTCGCGAGGCGTTGCCGAGCACCGCGGTCGACCACGAGGTAACGGCCGTCCTGCTCGACTTCAGGGCCTTGGACACCTGGTTGGAGACGGTGGTCCTGCTGCTGGCCGTCATCACGATCCTGGTCGTCCACGCCCACCAGCACACGCCCTTCATCCCGTGGCAGCTGTCGGCCAGCCCGATCTTGCTGGGCCTGGTGGGCCTGCTGGCTCCGCTGGTGCTGGTCTTCGCCGGCTACCTCCTGTGGGCTGGCACGCATGCGCCCGGCGGCGCCTTCCAGGCCGGCGTGCTGCTCGGCGCTGGAGGCATCCTGCTCGAGCTGGCGGGGGTGCGGACGGTCTCGAGGATCCCGTGGCGGGCGCTGCGCTGGCTGCTGTCGCTCGGCGTTGCCGGCTTCGTGCTGCTGTCGGGCGCGCTGCTGCTCGTCGGCCGTGGTCTGCTCGCGCTGCCCGATGCCGGCGGCCGCGCCACCATCATCGCGCTCGAGGCCGCGATCGCGGTTGCGGTGGCGTTGACGGTGGTGTGCCTGATGGTCGGCTCCAACCTGCGGCTCGAGCCGCCTGAACAGGAGCCCTGATGGAGACGTTCTTCATCTTCGCGCTCGCCGGGATCGTGTTGTTCAGCGTTGGCCTCCAGGAGGTGCTGGCGGGACCTGGTCTGCTGCGCATCCTGATCGCGGTGAAGGTCATGGGCAGCGGCACGCTGTTGTTCCTCGTCAGCCTCGCCCACCGCCCGCCAGAGGGCCCTGACGCCGTTCTGCACGCGCTCGCACTGACCGGCATCGTGGTCACGCTGGCCGCGACGGCGGCCGGGTTGGCGCTCGCGCGTGGCCTCTTCCGGTTGCGGACCGGCGATCCGGGCGGCGCCACGCTGCGCGGTCGCGAGGGCCGTGGCGGCCGTGAAGAAGGCGTTGGCCGGTGAACGGTCCCATCCCCTGGCTGATCTGGCTGCCGCTCGCGGCCGCGATCATGGCCTTCGTGGCCGGCACCGATGCGAGCAGGCGCGCCTACGGCCTCGTCGGTAGCGCCGCGGCACTCGTGCCGGCGCTGCTCCTGTTCGCTGCGGTGCGAGGCGGTGGCGCACAGCGCTACCTCGTCGGTTGGCCCGCACCGCTCGGCATCGAGTTTCGCGCCGACCTGCTCAGCGCGTCGCTGGTGCTGCTCACGGCCGTGGTCGGCGTCGTGGTCGCCACCTACGCCAGCGCGTCCCTCGGCGACGCGCACGAAGCGCACGTCGTGGCCATCCCGGCGGCGTTCTGGCCGCTGTGGCTGATGCTCCTGGCAGGTCTCAACGCGATCTACCTGTCGACCGACCTGTTCAACCTCTACGTCGCGCTCGAGTGGTGACGCTGGCCGCCATCACGCTCGTCAGCCTCCCCGGCACGCGCAGCACCATCGGGGCGGCGCTGGTCTACCTGCTGGCCACCTTGGTGGGATCGCTCGCGTTCCTCTTCGGCGTCGCGCTGCTCTACGGGGCTCACGGGACGCTGTCGTTGTTCGAGCTCGGCCCGCTGCTCGAGGGTGGGCCGCTCGCGTGGAGCGCGCTGGGCCTCATGACGCTCGGCATCATGGTCAAGGCCGCCTTCTTCCCGCTCCATTTCTGGCTCCCCGATGCGCACGGTCACGCCCTGCCGCCCGTGAGCGCGCTGCTCTCCGGTCTGGTGGTCAAGGCTGGCTTCTACCTCTTCGTGCGGCTCTGGTTCGATGCCTTCCCGAGCATCGTAACGCCGGCCTTCGGCCCGGCGCTCGGTGCGCTGGCGCTGGCCGGCATCGTCTGGGCCTCCTTGCTCGCGCTCGGCGAGGGGCGACTCAAGCGCCTCCTGGCCTACTCCACGGTCGCGCAGCTCGGACTGATGCTGCTCGCAGTCCCACTCGCCCTGGTCAGTGCGGCCTCACTGGGCGCCCAGACGGCGAGCGGGTCGCCGGGCATCGAGGCCGGCCTGATGCTGGCGCTGTCGCACGGATTGGCGAAGGCGGCCCTGTTCCTGTCGGCCGGAGCCTTCATCCGCGGGGTGGGGAGCGACGCCCTGGCGCAGCTCGGTGGGCTCGCGCGTCGCCTCCCGCTCGCCGTGCTGGCCTTCGCGCTGGCAGCCTGGACGCTGCTCGGCCTGCCGCCGAGCGGGGGATACGAGGCCAAGGCGCTCATCGCGCAGGCCGCGGTCGGGGCGCCGTTCCCATGGGACCTGGCCGCGCAGGCCACGACGCTGTTGACGGCGCTCTACCTCGGCGTCGCGCTCCGCGCCCTGTTCGGGCCCAGATCGGCGCAGGAGCGGTTCGATCCGGTACCGCTTCGCCTGCAGTTCCCGCCGCTGGTGCTCGCCCTCCTCGCGGTCGGTCTCGGCCTGATGCCGCTGGTGTCGGGGGCGCCATGAGGCACGGTCGCCACGGTGATGCGAGGGATGCGAAGCGCCGGCCGCAAGCGGGGCGGCCTCCATCGGCCCGGCCGCCGCAGGGCCGGTGGCCACCGGGCCGGTCACCGCAGGGCCGGTCGCCGCAGGGCCGGCCGGCACGTCGCGCCTCGATCGCGACGGTCACGACGTTCGCGCTGCGGCTCCTGGTGTTCGGCGCCATGTGGTGGTTCGTCAGCGAGGGGGACACGCCGTTCGCCGTCGTCCCGAGCACGGTGATCGTGCTCGCGGCCGGCGCGAGCGTCCGCGTCTTGCCGGCGCGCAGCAACCCTCTGCGGTGGGGTGGTGTGGCGCTCTTCGTGCCGTGGTTCCTCGTCAGGGTGTTCACCGGCGGCCTCGACGTGGCCCGGCGGGCATGGAGTCCGCGCATGCCGATCGAGCCTGGGTTCGTCGACGTCCCGATACGGCTCAGGAGCACGCCCGCGCGCGTTGCGCTCGCCTGGGCGGTGAGCCTCATGCCCGGCACCGCAAGCACGACGCTCGCCGAGGACCGCCTGATCGTGCATGCCCTGGACCGGAGCCTGCCGGTGACGGCCATGGTGGCGGATCTGGAGCGGCGACTGGCAGCGGCGTTCGTCAACGAGGAAGCGTGATCGGGGGCCGGTTCGTGCTTCGGCGCCGCAACGGCGAACGTCCCGACCAGGGCGTACACTCCAGGTACCCACGCGGGAGCGGCCGGCGCTGCGGCGCGTCCGATCATCTGCTTCGGAGGTCGACAGGAGCGTCGCCATCGGAGGTCGCCAGCGGCGTCGTCGCCGGAGGTCGCCATGGGACTGGAAGCCTACCGCCGCAAGCGAGACTTCGCCCGAACACCCGAGCCTAAGGGGACCGACATGTCCGAGTCCAGGAAGAAGCCGCGCTTCGTCATCCACGAGCACGATGCCTCCACCCACCACTTCGATCTTCGGCTGGAGGTCGGCGGTGTGCTGAAGTCCTGGGTGCTCCCGAAGGGACCCGCCACCGACCCCAAGGAGAAGCGCCTCGCGCTCCCAACCGAAGATCATCCCATGGAGTACGCGGACTTCGAAGGGGTCATCCCCGAGGGTGCGTACGGTGCCGGGACCGTCGTGGTGTGGGATGCCGGCACCTATCGGAACCTGAAGGAGGACGACGATGGGGANCCGGTTCCCGTCGAAGACCAGGTCGCCGACGGGCACGCGACGGTCTGGCTCGAGGGCGAGAAGCTCGCCGGAGGGTACGCCCTCACGCGGGTGGCCACGGGAGACGACGAGCGTTGGCTGCTCGTGAAGATGGACGACGANGAGGCCGACGCGNGAAGGAACCCCGTGAGCACCGAACCGGCGTCGGTGAAGACCGGGCGCACGATCGAGGAGGTCGCCGAGGCGGAGAGCGACGGATGAAGGACCTCTCGAGCACCTGTCCGACGAGGANCGCTCCCGCATCCGGAACGCNGCGCTTCCCGATTGGGTCCCACCCATGCTCGCCACGCTCACCCACGAGCCCTTCTCGGATCCCGGCTGGATCTACGAGCGGAAGCTGGACGGGGTCCGGCTGCTGGTCTTCCGGAAGGGCGGCAGGGCGCGTCTCGTGACGCGGAACCAGAAGGACAGGACCACCACCTGGCCTGAGGTGGTGGAGGGGCTCGAATCGCGCGATGGCGCGGATCTGGTGGCCGATGGCGAGATGGTCGCGTTCGAGGGCAGCGTCACGAGTTTCGCTCGGTTGCAGGAACGGATGCAGATTCGGGACGAGGACGAAGCCCGCGAGAAGGCGCAGGCGGTACGCGCCTACCTCTACCTCTTCGACCTCCTGCACGTCGGCGGCCACGACGTGACGGCGCTGCCGTTACGTGCCCGGAAGGGACTCCTGCGGCGGGTCCTCCCGTGGCAGGACCCCGTGCGATACACGCCCCACAGGAACGAGGATGGGCTGGTCTTCCTGCGCGAGGCGTGCGAGAAGGGCTGGGAAGGGCTCATCGCCAAGCGAGCCGACGGCGCGTACGTGCACGGTCGCTCTCGGGGTTGGCGCAAGTTCAAGTGCGTGAACCGCCAGGAGTTCGTCATCGGTGGATGGACCGACCCCGAGGGCGAGCGCGTCGGGCTGGGCGCGCTCCTGGTGGGCTATCACGAGGATGAGGCGCTGCGCTATGCCGGCAAGGTGGGTACCGGTTACGACGAGGCGACGCTGAAGCGGTTGCGCTCGCGCCTCGAGCGGCTGGAGCGAGCGACGTCCCCCTTCGCCGGAGGCGGTGGGCTCGCCGAAGCGGGCGTCCACTGGGTGACACCGGAGTTGGTCTGCGAGGTGGGCTTCAGCGAATGGACGCAGGACGCCAAGCTGCGCCACCCCAGGTTCTTGGGGTTACGCGACGACAAGGCGCCGGAAGAGGTCGTGCGGGAGCGGGCAGCGGCGCGGCCGGAGGCAGCGCGATGAAGGTGGGAGGGCGGCGCATCGAGGTGTCGAACCGGGACAAGGTGTTCTTCCCGGAGGCCGAGCTCAGCAAGGGCGATCTGGTGGACTACTACCACCAGGCGGCTGCGTACCTGCTGCCCCACGTTCGCGATCGGCTGGTGGCCATGCACCGCTTCCCGGATGGGATCGACGGGCCGGGCTTCTTCCACAAGGACGTGCCAGATCACTTCCCTGACTGGGTCCATACCGAGCGGGTCGAGAAGAAGGACGGCCATCTGCGGCAGCTCGTCATCGACGATGCAGCGAGCTTGGTGTACATCGCGGACCAGGGCTGCGTCACCCCGCATGTCTGGCTGAGCCGAACCGACCGGCGCGACCATCCGGATCGCATGATCTTCGACCTCGATCCTCCGGGCGAGGACGCTCGAGCTTCCTTCGACGCGGTCCGTTGGACGGCGCGACGTCTCCGGGAGCTCCTCGAGACCCTGGGGCTGGTCGCCTTCGTCATGACGTCGGGCTCGAAGGGGCTGCACCTGCACGTGCCGCTCGACCGGGAGGCCGCCTTCGACGACGTGCGGGCCTTCGCCATGGACGCGGCCGATCTGCTGGTCTCGCGGCATCCTGAGTGCCTCACCCGGGAGCACAGGAAGGCGAAGCGCGGCAACCGTGTCTACCTGGACGTGATGCGCAACGCCTACGCCCAGACGACCGTGGCCCCGTATGCCCTCCGGGCCCGTGAAGGAGCCCCCGTCGCGACGCCCCTGGCGTGGCACGAGCTGGACCGTTCCGACCTGCATCCCCGCCGATACACCCTCGCGAACCTCTTCCGGCGCATGGCGCAGAAGGAGGATCCCTGGCAGGCCATCGATCGCCATGCGCAGGGGCTCGAGGGACCTGCCCGAGCCCTCGAGCGGCTGCGGGACGACGCCGGCGACTCGGGATGAAGCGCGTCGTCCGCTGGCCCCGGCGTGCGACGTGATCGTGTGCCAGGCTCGCAAACGCTGAGCGCCCGAGTCACACGAGCGGAGGTCGACCATGGGGACCATCAGCGTAGGCGTCTCCGGCTGGGACTACGATGCGTGGAGCGGTACCTTCTACCCGAATGAGCTACCGCGCAGCCAGCGGCTCGCCTACCTGGCCGAGCGGTTCGACACGGTGGAGGTCAACGGCTCGTTCTACAGCCTGCTGACGCCGAAGCACTATCGGGGCTGGTACGACGCCACGCCGGCGCGCTTCGTCATGGCGCTGAAGGGGAGTCGGTTCATCACGCACACGAAGCGGCTCCGCGAGGTCGAGACGCCGCTGGCCAACTTCCTCGCTTCGGGGCCGCTCGCGCTGGGGCACAAGCTTGGTCCCATCCTGTGGCAGTTGCCTGCGCGGCAAGCCTTCGATGCCGAGCGCCTCCGCGCGTTCGTTGCCATGTTGCCCAAGGACACGATGAGCGCGGCAGCATTGGCTCGGCGCCATGACGACCGAGTCTCGGACGTGCATCTGGACGTGTCGGCCAACCACCGGATGCGGCACGTCCTCGAGGTCCGGCATCCGAGCTTCTTCTGTGAGGAGGCGGTCCGGATCCTCCGCGACGGAGGGCTGGCGCTCGCCGTGAGCCACGCGGCGGCGTGGCCACTCCGGGAGGAGGTCACGGTCGGCTGGATGTACCTGCGCCTGCATGGGGCACCCAAGACATACGAGAGCGGATACCCAGACGATGCGCTGGAGGCATGGTGCCGTCGCGTCGATGCCTGGCACCGCGCAGCGGAGCCGACGGCGCCACAGCGGATCACGGACCGTTCGCCCCCTCGCCGCAAGCAACGCGACGTGTACGTCTACTTCGACAACGACGCTGGCGGCCATGCACCCCGGAACGCCGCTTCGCTGCGGCGGATGGTGGCAACCGGATGCCAAGCCGAGAACGGTTGACCGCCCCGTCGAGGTCGTACGTGATTGATGCGGTCGACGCCGGCAGCGACCAGCGATAGCGCCAGCCACGGCGCTGCTCGGGCTTGGAGATCGACCGTCCAGGAAGGCTCGATCACGCTTCGATGACGCTTCCGCGACGCTTCGATGACCCTTCGATCACACCCCGGTTCGTACGCTGCCCGTGCGTTCAGGCGCACC
>SL_3KL_010_SEDDRAFT_10001346_pt1 | contig 22213 bp, 26 predicted proteins | sample SodLakKL_010_SED_2_FD_10381 | JGI IMG/M metagenome (IMG submission 10381) | reverse complement strand
GGCCTTGATGCGCTGTGGCATGTCTATCCTTTTGGTGTCTGGTCCGACCCTTGTGCCGATGAAAGGGCTAAAGACTGGATAAGTGCACTGCGTTCCGACATGGCCCCGTATGCTACAGGGGGTGGCTACCTGAACCTGACTGTTGACGAGGGCACGGAGCGCACTATAGCCGGTTACGGCGGAGAAGAAAACTACCGGCGGTTAGCCGCGGTAAAAAGCAAGTACGACCCTGACAATATATTTCACCTTAATCATAATATTGAGCCGGGTTAAAAAAGAACAGATATAATAGGAGAGATTGTCAAAGCTGAGAAGCAGATTCACCGTGCTGTCTCTGATGAAGGTAATGAAATCGTCGGTAGCGTCCAGGGTAATGGCCCACTACTTGTTTTTGTCCACTGAGCAATTGACGCTATTAATGGGAATCCAACAGGGCAATGATTACCGGGGTCCGAGTGCAACGGACCCCTCAATGCTGGCGAAGATTTCATCACCTGTGCTGCTAATGCAGGGAGGCCGTTCGAATGTCCATTCCTGGTTCCATGCAGGAGTGAGTTATGTTATAGAGCACGTCCCGCAGGCTACCGTACATGAGTTTGCGGAGCTGGGGCACCTTGCCCCGATGGTTGCCCCTGAGCCGATCGCTGAGAAAATCGCCAGTTTCTTTGACAATGTGTTACAGCATTATCCAGGCTGACTGCAGTTGGGTTTTAGTTATGGAAGATCATGCAAAAGGTTGGGCCTGGGATTATATGCTTTTATTGATAGCAACATTATCTGTGCGACAAGCAAGAACAACAAGTTATATATAAACATGAACAATTACAATTGGCCCAAACTATATTTAACTTTCTTGTTGATAAAGGCGCACTTTAGCTTTCAGCTTTCCTAAGACTTACCGTAGCCCGGAATCTTTTTGATAAATTTGACAAGATCTGAAGCAAAACGTTCGGGTTCTTCAATATGAAGTTCGTGCCCTGTGCCCTGATAAACCAGGAGCTGGGAACCGGGTATACCTGTTAAAAGTGCTTCCTGTTCGCTGCGGCTGGTTTTTTTGTCCCTGTCACCCCAGATAATTAAAGTAGGAGCCTGTATTTTCTTGATCTCGCCGGTAAAATCTTCATTCATACGGTTTTTATAAGCTTCCTTCCACACATGTGCCGGTACTTTCAGGCTGTCCCGGACCAGCCTTTCAAGCACATTGGGTGGAATCGGCCGGGCAAGGGTATTTTCTATAAAGCTGCGGACGAATTCCGGGTCAACAGGGTCTTCCAGCTTTGAAACTGTTGATTCCCAAAAATCCTGCACAGCCTGATCGCCTCGTTTTGGCAGGCCGGAACCCACCAGTATTAACCCTGCAGTGAGGTTTGGATAGTTCAAGGCAAACTTCATAGCTACAGCAGCTCCCATGGAGTGACCCACTACTACAGCTTTCTGAAGGCCGAATGAATCCAAAAATCCCCTGGCATCTGAAGCGAAATCCTGCAGGTGGTAACCTTTCAATGGTTGGTTTGCATTACCATGCCCGCGCTGTGTAAAAGCAAGGGCGTGAAAAGAATCCGGAAGAAGGGGCAGCACCTGGTCAAAAGAGTGGCAGGAGCCTGCAAAACCGTGCAGAAATAAGACTGCCTCCCCCTCCGGATCACCCTGTTCAACAAAGGGGAGTTTTATTCCAGCAGGCAGCATAACTGTTCCATAGGCGTGCATCATTGTTAATCCTCCATTTTTGGTTAGATGCAAACAGAAAACGCTTAAATGTTGTCCTGATCAGTGATTATTAATAAATGAGACTACCTCGTCAATAAAGCGGTCGGTTGCAGTAAGCGTAGCGACATGACCGTGCCCTTCGAAGGTTACAATGCGGCTGTTTGGCAGCGCTTGATGAACAGCTTCTGTAGCATTTTTCATTAGTGGAGGGCTCTCGCTTCCGGTTAACAGTAATGTTGGCGTTTTAACCTCTGCAAATCTGTCGGCTTCAAACCTGTAATTACCTACTGCCTGCAGGCCGCGTAGAATTACATGGGCTGCGTCGACCCGGCTCTGCCAGTTGGGCGCCTTGCGAAGCATATCAACTTCGGCTGTTGAAGCACCTCCGACATTCTGCAGGAAGGTAGCAAGAAACTTTTCCTTTTCTCCTTTTTCAAGCAGCCGTTCAAGTCCGCCCAGTACCTTTTTGGAATATAGCTCATGTTCCCCGACTTTTATGGGGGGTTCATACAATATCAGCGTTCGCAGGTTGTCGGTGAGCAGCGCTGTGTTCAGAGCCAGTAATGCTCCAAATGAATGACCAAGCAAATTTGCCGGTTCATTAATTGAATCAACAACGGTCGCTACATCCTCAAACTCCCTTTCCAGGCTGTAATCGTCGGCATCTCCGCTTTGTCCCAGGCCGCGCGTGTCGACGGCATAAGTTGTAAACTGCCCGGCAAAAGTTTCGCGCACCCCACCCAATTCCCACCGGGTGTGATCATTTCCGCCCCCGGCAGGCAGCAGTACCAGTGGCGGCCCTTCTCCTGTTTTTTCGAAAGCAATCCGGGTTCCATCCGGGGAAGTTACTGTGAACATAATTTTTCCTCCTCTACTTCTATATAATACAAAAAAGAAAATTTTTATAGGCCACGATACATCCAACTGATACTTTGCTTTAAATTGTTAAACCTTATTCCCGGGCAAATTTTATTACCTCATCTGCAAATAGATCCGGAGCAGTTTGGGCTGCATCGTGTTCCTGGCCTTCAAGGATTGCAATTTTACTGTTAGGCAAAGCATTGTCAAGCTTTTTTGTTGCTTCTTTAAGAAATGGCAAGCTTTCACCACCGGATAATAAAAGGGTTGGAATAGTCAGTCCGCTGAATCGTTTAGCATCAAATACATATTTTGCATCCGCCTGCAGCTCACGGGGTAATGTGGGAGCCGCATTCACCATCACAGTCCAGTATGGTGCTGCCCGATATTTGTCAACTTCATCAGGCGGTATGCCGAGTAATGTTTCCAGATGCAATAAGAGGGCTTTTTCGTTATCCCCCTGGTCTAAGGCGGATTCAATTTCGGAGAAAGTTTTTAGCAGGAATTCATCCGGCTCTTCGCTTTCATCCATTATTGGTGGTTCATATAGAATTAATTTGCGCAAATTATTAGTTCTAAGCGCTGCCTCCAAGGCAACTATACCACCGTGGGAATGGCCAAGTAGGATCACCGGCTCGTCAATCATATTGACAACTGCGGCAACATCATTGAACTCCAGTTCTATCTTGTATTCGGTGGTATCACCGCTCTGGCCACGTCCGCGACGATCGATTGCATAAACTGTAAAGTATTTAGCCATTNNAGGTTGAACCCTCTCCCAGTATGTATGGTCATCAGGAGGGCCATGAACAAGAACAACGGGGGGACCGTTCCCCGTTTTTTTCGTAAGCTATTAAAGTTTCGTCTAATGATTTTACTTTCATCAACGTAATAACCTCCCAATTATAGGTTTGTCGGATTCTTTTGTATAATAAGAACCAGGTTTCTTTTAAATGCGGGTTCGAGTGTCTGGTAATTATTCCATCTCTGCACCTGCAAATGTGCTCTACCTCTCAAGATCAATAAGTTACTGACCCGGCCTGGCAGTCACGAAATCTAGAAGCCGTTCGGATTTACCGGCTGGAAATCAAGTGCAACAACGGGTTCATCACCGGCGACCCAGGCGTCATGCCCCGGGGGTATAAACCCGATGTCGCTGGGGCTGAATTCTTCCTTCCTCCCGTCATCCATTTGCACGATGAACCTGCCAGAAATGATCGTCCATAACGGGTGCTGTTCCTGGCAGGTATCTGTTTCGGCATAAGGGGCCGCATGTTCTGTCCAGCGCCATCCGGGTTCAAAAGTAAACCGGTACACATTCCAATCGCCCAGGCTCATTATATCCATTTTTACCAGTGGAAAATCCTGAGTTTCATCCGGCTGGTTAAAACTCTTTCTCGTAAAATCGGTCATTTCATTTCCTCCTTTTTAAAAACATATTCTTTGGATAGCTGCTCATTATCCCCGTTTTATCACAAGATAGTTTTAAAGTGTTTTAGGGGCTCCGCAGTTCCCAGCGGGAGTGATCATTGCCGCTTCCAGCGGGCAGTAGAACCAGCGACGGTCCTTCTCCGGTTCTCTCATAAGCAATTAAAATTCCGTCTGCTGTCTTAACTACCATGTAAAGGTTTGATGTTATGGTTTAAGCGGAAAGTGTTATCTGGATCGTATTCGTTTTTGATCTTAACAAGCCGAAGGTATTTTGTTTCTCCGCCTTGACCGGCAACCATGCATTCCTTGCTTTCGTCGGTTATCAGATTCAAATACGGGTTGCCGGTGGCATAAGGCGACATATCAGAGCCCAGGGCTTTAACCCAGGAGATAACCCGCTCGTCGTCACCGGGATCGGCTCACATGATTGGGCCATGGTTTGGCCGTTTTACCAGTGAATTTTAAAGTAGTTTGCCTCTTCCGAATTCTTTTCGGTTAAAGACTCCAGGTATTTCATCTCTTCTTCATCCAGCGGTTTAAATTCGGCGGCAATTTTTGCATTTTCTTCTAACTCTTCTAAATTTGAGATCCCGACAATGGCCGTACTGATCGGAAGCGAGAATACATATTCCAGGGCTTGTTTCATGTTTGCAATTCCGCCCTTTTGCAGTAGACGCCCGGAGGCATTTACTTTCATTGCGATTATACCCATCTTCTTACTGGCCGCCTCTTTTAGCAATTCTTTCTGAAACGAAGCATGATGGATATCCCCGGCATTCAAAGACATCAAGATGCAGTCGAAGGGATATTCTTTGATCCCCTGCAAAAGTACGTCGGGATCCCTGTGCCCGGTAATGCCGAGGTGGCGGATTACCCCCTTCTCCTTAAGTTCTTCAAGCGCCTTGACTGCTCCATTCGGCGCAAAAGCCTTTTCCAAATCTTCTTTTGTGCGCACGTTATGGATCTGGTAGAGGTCCAGATAATCTGTGCGCAAGCGTTCCAGGCTTTTTTCCAAAAGCCGCATGGTGCCGTCATAGGAGCGATCCCAGGTTTTGGTCGCCAGGAAAACTTCTTCTCGGCGATGCTCCATCACCCGGCCGATGTTGTTTTCGCTGTGGCCGTCGCCATAAGTAGGTGAAGTGTCGATATAATTGACGCCAAGGTCTATGGCCCGGTTGATTATTGATTCTGCCTCGTCTTTCAGTTCCGGCTTATTTAATGTTGCTTCACCGCCCAGGCTGAAAAGGGAAACTGCGTATTTTGTTTTGCCAAGCTTTCTTTTGGGAATCAATATTCTTTACCTCCTCAGGGTTGGATCTGAAACTCACTCATCCCGAAATTAGTATGCCTGGTGTCGATGTCCTCATAACAACTTACTGCCGATAAAATCTACCACTATTATGATATCCGGTCGATTGCTCATAAATCTATCAGTAAAATACGCACTATGGAGTGATCTTATGCCTATTTTTTTATACAAGAAGCTGTGTAACAGGCAAAGCTTTTTAGAAATACTCAACTATCTGTCTTACTTTGATGATAGTATTTTTCTTTAATTTTACCCGGATCTACTCCGAACCTAAAGGCCAGCAGGGCATAAAAAATCAGGTAAAGGTTTCGCAGAGGGCCTTCACGGTCAAATTTGCGGCTGCTGCTGATCACCAGCCCTTTTTGCAGGACGGTTTTGCCGGCACACTTGAGGCGGTGGCTGAACTCGACATCGGCCATGATCGGCATGGAAGCAAACCCGCCCAGTTCCCGGAATACTGGAGCGCGAACAAATATACCGCGATCGCCAAAGTAGGTGCCGTTTAAACGGCAGTAGAAATTTCCGCCCAGGCTTAAAAGGCGGTAATGAAGCTTGTTCCCATCAAGCTGCATGGTGAAAGCACCGCCGACAACCCGGGGTGGAATAGACCGGAGGCGATCGAGACAGCCTGGTGTCAGGCGGCAATCAGCGTGCAGAAAAAGGAAGATATTACCTGTTGCCTGTGCCAAACCAGTATTTAGCTGGGCTGGCAAATCGGCCTTGTCAAGAACAATGACCTTACTGGCATAACGCCTGGCAACCTGCACAGTCCAGTCTTTACTACCACCATCGACCACGATCACCTCTAAATCATCCTGCGTACAAAGGATGCTTTCGAGGCAGGCCGGCAATAGTTCTTCTTCATTTTAGGTTGGCACAATTACAGAAATCATTGCTTTACCTTCTGAATAACCTGATCACTGATCTTAAAAGAGGTTTTGCGGCCATTTCAGAAAACCAGTCGTCGGTGGCTCTTTGAACAGCCATACCCAGGGTTGGATAGACATGCACGGTTAAGCCAATTTCGTGTAACCGGAGCCCCTTACGCCGGGCCAGTATAAACTCATTAAGCAGCTCTCCGGCCCTTGGTCCCAGGATATGAACGCCCAGCAGTTTTCCGTACGGAGAGGAGATGATCTTAACCCGTCCTTTTGTAACTTCCTCAGCAACAGCCCGGTCGTCGCCTGCAAACTCCTGGCTGTATATGCGGTAGCGATAACCCCGTTCTTTACATTCTTCTTCAGTAAGGCCCAGGTGGGCCATTTCAGGATCGGTAAATGTTGTCCAGGGGGTGCCCTGGTAATTAACTTGACTGTTTAAGGGGAACAGGGCGTTTCGCACCGCAGCTTTTGCTTCAATTTCAGCGATATAAGAAAACTGGGCTCCACCGATGCAATCCCCGGCAGCCAGGAAGTGCTGGAAAATATCTACCGGCGGGAACTGCATCTTGAACACGGGATAACCTTTAGCAAACTTCTTACCCTGACTAATATGCCAGTCGGCCGTTTTAAAAATGTGCTTTTTGAAAATGGCCAGTTAAACCAGTACCTTCAACTATTAAGAGATTCCTTTAACCCGGTTAACCTTTTCGGTTTAATGTGTCGCAGTCAAATAAGCGTAGACTGGGACGGAATAATTTACGACTGTGATTTTAACCTGGCCCTGAATTTACCGGCTGCTGTGGAAAAAGCACATATTACCTGTTTTGATTTTAACAGTTTTAGCAATAGAACCATTGTAGTTGGAGAGCACTGCTTTGGCTGTACAGCCGGAGCAGGTTCTTCCTGCGGTGGAGCTCTGGAAACTGGTGAATAATATGCGCCTGATTATTTTTACCCGCTACCCGGAAGCTGGCCGGGTTAAAACCCGTCTCATCCCTGCCCTGGGAGAAAAAGGGGCAGAAATTCTCCATCGCAAAATGGTGGAGCTAACCCTGGCGGAAGTACGTGTTTTCGGTGGTGAATTTGAAGTCCATTTTTCAGAAGGCAGCTATCCGCTTATGAAGAACTGGTTGGGTGAAGAGCTGCGGTACCGGGCGCAAAAAGGATCTTCCCTGGGGGAAAGGCTCTATAATGCCGTTGACGAAGCCTTTGCTGAAAACAAGAAAAAAGTAGTTGTAATTGGGTCTGATTGCCCCGGATTGACTTCAAAACATATCGAGCGGGCATTTTGTCTTCTTGATTGTTCCGATCTGGTCTTGGGTCCTGCTTTTGATGGCGGCTATTACCTGATTGGGTTAAAAAAGGTTGTCAAAGAACTTTTTTCAGGTATCAAATGGGGCAGCGATCTTGTTTACCGGCAAACGATAGAAGCTGCCGAACGGGCCAACTTAAAGGTAGCCGAGCTTGAAAAACTGGCCGACATTGATTGTCCCTCTGACCTGCCTTGCCTGGTGGGTCTTAAGAACGACTTATCTTCCAATGATTAAAGGCGGGATATTTTTATTTTCCAGTACAGCCACAGGGCGTGAAAAAATATAAACACCAGCAGCAGCATCCACAAAGCAAGCGGCCTGCCCTGGTTTCCCTGCAGCAAAGACAGTATCAATCCCGTTATGGCTGCAAGCGACCAGATGATTTTTAAGTTTAACATTGCTTTGTAAGTCTCCACAGTTGCTTTGTAGCTCAACAAAGATTTAAGGCCAATTCCAAACAGGGCTGCCGCAACCAGCCTGGAAGCAACCGGGTCAACTACCTGCCAGCCCAGGCTGCTCAAGAAAAATACCGGTGTAAACATCAGGGGGATAGCAAAAATAAAATCAACCACGAAGTGAATAAAGAACCATTTTCTTAAAGCTTGTGGAACTTTGCTCTGCACTGCATTCATCTGCTCAGACCCGCCGTTTCCTGCCATTTGTTTTCTACTTTAGCGGAAAAAATAAAATGCCTGCCTCTATATACTGCTCTGCTCAGCGGTATTCAGGGTTGGGATGATCGAAACGGCATCCGGCAGCCCATTTGCTTCTCTGGTTGCCGTGAGCCGGAATGCCGCCTTGATCTTTTAGCATTCGGGCCATGTGCAGCAAATTCCAGGTCATAAAAGTGGTGTTGCGATTGGTGAAATCATTTTCCGGTCCGCCTGAATCAGGATCAAGATACGACGGCCCCGGTCCGATCGGACCCAGCCAGCCTGCGTCGGATTGGGGCGGAATCACAAACCCGACATGCTGAAGAGAATAGAGAATTCCCATTCCGCAATGCTTAACCCCGTCTTCGTTTCCGGTTACGAGGCATCCACCGACCCTTCCGTAAAAAATGTACTGCCCTTGATCGTTAATATCACCGGAATGTCCATACAGCCGTTCAATGATCTTCTGGCAAACCGAGGTTTTTTCGCCCAGCCAGATGGCTGTGCCCAATACTACAATATCTGAGTTCAGCACTTTTTTGTATATTTGCGGCCAGTCATCTTTATCCCAGCCATGTTCTGTCATGTCGGCGTAAACGCCGTAAGCTACGTCATAGTCTACAGCCCGGATTACCTCCACCGCTACATTGTTTTTTTCCATAATGGCCTGTGAAACCCTGATCAAACCCTCGGTATGTGACAGCTCGGGGCTTTTTTTTAGGGTGCAGTTGATAAAAAGGGCCTTGAGATCGGAAAAGTCCCACCTGCTGGTTTTACATAATTCTTCCTGTTTCTGTCTTAGAATGTTTTCGGTCACAATCATCTTCCTTTCGCTATATTTTGTATTCCTTTTACACTGATTTATGAGAGAGTGCCAATAAATTGCTCCAGCGCTTCAACTCCTTCTATCATTCTTGAGGCGTGCCTGGTAAAGAAACTTTCTTCATCTTTTTTTGTTGCAGGCGTGCTGCTTAAATACTCCTTGTAAGCAGCAGGACCATCATAGTCTACAAAGGCTATGCGGGCGCTGTAATTATCGGGCGGTACAACCAGGGCATCGCCTGTAACTACTGCAATATGGTGAGGATGGGCAATAAGAGCTTTGCCCAGATCATTGGAGGTGCTGATTCCTTTTTTTAACATGTTCCCTTTGAGTTCATTGAAATCCGTTAAAAAATAAAAACCGCCGGTCGGACGGGTTGCCTTTATGCCGGGTATGCGGGCGAACCTTTCACTTAATTTTTGGCCGATAAGCTTGTGGATTGAACGGGTGGTGTGCAGGTATTGATCGATTTCACTGCTTTCCGTGTAAGCTTTTACTGCTGCATGCTGAATCGGTGTAGTTACGCTGGTGTAAATGGTAGCTGCTATTTTTTCCAGCCCAAAGCGCAGTTCCTCGGGGCATTCTTCAGGGAGCACGAGAATCCCCAGGCGGTAGCCACCGGAAGAACGATCCTTTGATAGGCCGCCGGTTAAAAGTGCTCCTTCCGGGTACACGGCAGCCATACTGCTGTAGCTGTCAAAATCATATGTTGTCAGGGCATAGATTTCGTCAGAAAGGACCGCCACCCCGTAACTACGGCAAACTGCAGCCAGGGCTTCCAGTTCTCCTTGACTGTATACATTTCCAGTTGGATTATGCGGGCTGTTTAAAATCAGAGTAAAGAAAGTGCCTGGATGAGATTCAAGAAATTGCTTCAACTGCACCGGTTGAAGTTTGTAGTCATTTTCTGGCAGAAGTTCGATGGTGTGCCACTTTCTGTTTAGCAGATCAAGTTGCGGAGTGTAACCGATCCAGGAAGGCACTGGAATTATATACTCTCCGGTAAGCATGGAGAAAACCATGTAAAACAAAGACTTGGTACCCGGGCCAACGATCACCCTTTCTGCTTCAACGTTTAGGCTAAAATGCCTGTTGTAAAAATCAGCTGCGGCCCTCTTTAACTTTTCAATTCCCCCCGGTTCCGTATAGCCGCCGGCGGTGGAATGATCTGCCAGAGCCTGGCTTAATTCCCGGGGCACTTGAAAAGGCGACTCGCCAAAAGCAAATGAGTAATAATCAAAAGGGCACTGCAGGTCCTGGCATTTTTCTCGCTGAGCACGCACCATCATCCCCACTGCCAGGTTTTCCGGCATCTTCACCTGCTGAACACGATTATCGATGTTTTCTCTAAAGTGCATAAACTATTCTCCTTAGTGCAAATATTTATTTCATTATACATTATTTGATAAAAACCGTCATTTTTTGACCATAGCAAATAATAGCTAAGTGATATGTTGATTGCCGGATAGCAGAAGATCTAAAAGTTGCAGGATCAGGTCGACCAATTCCTTAAAGAAATGGATGGGGCAAGAGGGTTTTCTCCAGATAATTCTTAATTAAAGTATAATTTCGGTTTCAGTTGAGCGCCCTTAATTGCAGTCCCTTTCAAAGGTTGAGCCTGCAGAGCAGCCTTTCCTGATCAGGAATTAAATTTAACTATCAGGGCCGGATCGAGGACCCTGAAAGTGAAAGATTCAGCAATATACAGATTGACATTTTTGCTGTCATGGTCCTGGTAGCCGATCGAAAAATCGATTCCCAGGTTTAATTCCAGATCTTCGTGGTCATAAGGCAGCAATAAAGCGCCTTCCAGGGCGGGTGAGAACAGGATGCCGCCTTCAATTAATTCTGTAATCTGCCTGTATAGAGGATAAGCCCCTGCTTCATGGTTGATCTGGTGCCAGACTTTTTCCCCGGCAACCAGGGCGAGAGGTGTCGTAACAAAATTATCCCGGAGAGTAAGGACACCATCTGTGATTGCATCCATGATTGAAGAAGCGTCCTGTCCGAATTCCAGGGTTTTTTCGGCGGCCTGGACGAGGCCTTCAATGTTGCCTTTTGCATGACCATTGAATATGGCATTTTCTTCAAACAGGGCCGCCACTCTGGCAGCATTTTCCAGCGGTCCCAGGTCTACATCCCGGGCACCCCTGGTTAAATTGTCCATTTCCCAGCGATCCAGGGTAAATTCAGTCCTGGTTTCTATTAACGGTTTGACTTTGTAAAGACCGGTTTTGACCTCTCCCGACTCTTCTTCCAGTATCGTCAACTTGCCTTCGGGTATTACAGTATGGCCCAAGCCTTTGGGGCCTTCTACATGTACAACTTTACGGGCAGTTAGAATGCTTTTTAAAACTTCTGTTGCTCTTTCTTCTATTCCATGCCAGGCTTCTTCTGTTAAAGGCGCCAGTTGGCGTTTAAGATAATCCATGGTAATCCCTCCTGTTATTTTTTCATACTGCCCAGGTTTAAGTTGCCCGGGGTGGCCGTGTTTTTATCATGTTGCTCATTGTTTTCTTCCGGGTGACCGATGGGTCCTTCTGTAAACAAGTTTTCACGAAGCTCTTCGTCCCAACCGGGCATATTTCTTCTGAGCCAGTCCAAAACCATGCATACATGTTCAATCTCTTCGTCTCGGTTATGCTCCAGGATTTTTGTAAGGGTTTCATCATCAGAGGCGTCTACCCTCTGGTGATACCAGATCACCGCTTCTACTTCTTCCCTGAGGCTGTGGAGAGCTCGGACGAAGTCTTTTGCTTCAGTACTAAGCTCATTTGCAGGTTCTATATAGTTGGACACTTGGTTACCTCCTTGTGTAAGTGATTTTTACTTATAAATCTAGCATATTATAGCGGCACTTTTTAGTCAAGGTAAAATACAGAATATACAAGCAATTCCAACATAAGGCTTATAACTTGATTCCGGGCCTGAATCGGCTCTCGCAGGTTTAATTATGACAGATTGAATGAGCGTCAATTTTTAAGTTATAAACAGCATATTTTTAGAAACAGCAGGAATATGGAATAATAACTCAGTAGGTATACATAAGCGATCTTAGCTACCTCAGGGAAGTGGAGATTTAATGACCAAAATTAAGGTTTCCATACTTTCAATTGCCCTGTTGATTATAATGACCGGGGCGGCAGGCTCTCCGGTCCTGGCGGATATATCCGGGCACTTTCCGCAGGTCGATCCCCTGCTCGTGAGAATGGTTGTAACTCTGCCGGCATTAATGATAGTTCCTTTTTCTTTCCTGACCGGTGTCCTGGCTAAAAGATACCGCAAAAAAAGCCTGGCCATGATCGGCCTGGCCGGGTATCTGGTTGGGGGCCTGGGCGGAGGGCTGGCAGACAGTATGGCAGGCATCCTGCTTTTCCGGGCCCTGCTGGGAGCGAGTGTGGGGATCCTGTCACCACTGGCGAACGGCTTAATTGCAGACTACTTCTTTGATGCTGAGAGAACGAAAATGATGGGGTATTCCGCCGCGGCTAATAACCTGGGCGCAGGCCTGGCCACAATTATGGCCGGCCTGCTGGCTACCCTGCACTGGAGGTATGCTTTCTCCATTTATGGAGTTGCTTTTTTTTCCCTGCTCCTGGTTTTATTTTTCCTTCCTAAAGAATCAGGGAGAGAGCAAAGCGGCCTTTCCGGGAATGAAGAAGCAGGAAACCCGGAAAGCAGAAGGGGTTTGCTAAAATGGTCCCTGTTTACCTTTTTAATGATTGTCATTTTTTTTAGCATTCCAACCCATCTTGACTTTTTTATATTTGCTAAAGACCTGGGAACTTCGGCCACGACCGGCTGGTTAATGGGTTCTTTAACAGGAGTATCTTTCTTAACGGGAATCGTTTTTCAAAGAGTGGTTGCATATTTAAAAGATAAGACTGTTCTTGCTGCTTTTGTATTTTTTTTGTTGAGTTTTTCGATCTTGAGTTTTTTTTCAAGCCTGCTACTAATAAGCGCCGCTATTGTTTCTGCCGGCCTGGCAATGGGGATTTTAATACCTTTGATTATGGACTCTGTTACCAAGGAAGTTCGGGCGGGAGATACAATATTTGCCCTGGCGGTAATAAACTTTTCCCTTTACCTGGGGCAGTTTGTATCACCCCTGGTCCCGGGGCTTATTGAGTATATATTGGGCACTTCCCTGATCAGGTTTCCATTCTATGTTTCCGCCCTGATAACGCTTTTCAGCATTGCCGGTATGCTGCTTTCCAAAAAACAAATCTTTGCTCCTTCTTCTTATCTTTATGAAGAAGAATAGTAAAGAGTTCCTGCCGCCGCACCGGTGCGGGAACCTTGTTTTTAAATATTATATTCCAGGGGAGTTGAACTGAAATGAGTGAACAGTATGTTTGCACAGTATGCGGTTACAATATGGTCGGGCACCATCCTCCTTACTGTCCTTTTTGCGGGGCGCCGCAGGATAAATTTTTAACTGCGGAAGAATGTTCAGAGAAATACCGGGTTGAGGGAAAAAATGTTGCCCCGGGGGTAACCCAGCTCCGCTCTCAGCCCCGGTTGGGTTATGAGCATGCTGCCTACAGGGTGGAAGCGGAAAGTAAAACTTTCTGGATTGATTGCCCCTCCTGTTTTGATGATTCGCTGGAAGCTGTTGATGTTATTACCTTTACCCACCATCACTTCCTGGGGGCTTCCAACATGTACAGGTCTCATTTTGACGCAAAGGTGCAGATAAACGGTCGTGACAGCTCTAATGAGATTGCCCGGCGGTTTCCCTTTGACAATCAATTCAGCGGTGATTTTACAGAAGCCGGACTGGAAGCTTTCCATGTTGACGGACACACGCAGGGCTTTACGATCTATGTTTTCAAAAATGTCCTGTTTCTTTGTGATTATGTTTTCCTGAAGCCGGGCAGCATGGTTTTTAATCCGTACGGCCCTCCGGAAGAAACCCGGGAAGGGGCAAAAACGATAAAGAAAATAGCCGAATCCAGGAACATCTCGCTTGTTTGCGGTTACAACTACGTGGAAAATTACCCGGAATGGCAGGAAAAGTTTGCCAGGCTGGTATAAAAAGGCCCGGACCGGTACTATAAACATGCCCGGAGGAGAGAAGGTGAACAAGGCGAATCTTAAACATCAATAGCCGGAGAAGTTCTCCAGGGTTATTAAATCCGAAGGCATCTTTAGTTCCTCGGCAATCATTTTTTTTGCAGCATTGCTAAAAGCAGGCGGGCCTGCTATGTAAAACCGGCTGGATGATTATTCCTTATAATTTCTCTTTATCATATCCGCATCAATGTGGCCCGTCTCTCCTTTCCAGGAAGCAGCTTCTTCACCTTCTAACCTGGTAAGGGTGTTGACCACTTCAAAAATTCCCAGTTTTGCCGCCAGTTCTTTCAGCTCTTTGCCAAAAGTTATTTTTTCGGCAGTCCGGTTGGAATAAAAAAGCCTGCCGTTAAGCTGAAGGGAATAATCCGCGGCATACTCCATCATGCTTTTTATCGGGGTTATACCTATGCCCCCGGCCAGGAAAACGACAGTCTCTTCTTTGAGAGCATCAAGGGTAAATTTCCCGAAAGGACCCTTAAGGCTGACAATATCACCTTCCTGGAGTGAATCCAGGGCATTCTTATAATCGGACCCGGACATCATTATAGTCATTTCTATGTTTTCTCGTGAAGGAGAGTTGGAAATGGTAAAATGTTTGGAATATTCCCTGTTATTGTGTTTAAACGAAAACACAGCATACTGACCGGCAGTATAATTAAAATCTTCTTCAGGCTTAAAGAAAAAACTTTTAACACCCGGTGATACAACGACTTTCTTTACAAGTTTGCTGTTAACTGTCTTTGTCTTCATTAGATATCACCTCCTTTATAGCATCAACAAATTCTTTCCCTAAATCATTTTAAAAAATTAATCTCCTTTGCCTTTTTCAATGCATGGTTAGAAGTTCAGGCGGCCACTTCCAGCCTATCCCTGCCGCTGCCCTGGCTAAAGCTTTACCTTTCAATTCACCGGCAAAATTAGGGTTGACTTGAAAGGAGTCAATCTCCCAGTGCTGCAATTAATTCATCCAGCTCATTCAAGCCGGTATAATCAGGATCAAGGACGGTTGTTACCCCGCGCCCGTAAGCTCCTATCGCTTCACCAATTCCCCCGGTAAAAGTAGGGAAGGCAAAGATCATAGAACGCAGCTTTGTTAATGGAATACGGGCATGCACAGCCAGGGCAAGCAGACCAAGCATTTCTCCGCCTGGTGGCCCTGCTGCTGTTGCCCCCACCAGAGTACCGGTTTTGCGATCAGCAACCAGCTTGATAATTCCACCGTTACCACCGTGCAAGATACCACGAAAAGTTGCCGCTACCTGCTTGGTCACAGCAACCACATCAAAGCCAGCATTTCTGGCTGCGGACTCGGTTAAACCAACCGAACCTATCTCGGGGTCTGTAAAAGTAACCGCGGGCACAGCATGGTATTCCGCGGGCGGATGCATTCTGCCAAGAATATCAGCAGCTATAATAGCCGAATGGTATAGGGCTACGTGAGTAAACATTGCCTTGCCGGTCACATCACCCATAGCCCAGATCCCGTCGGCTGCACGCATCCGTTCATCGACTTCAATAAATTTTGCTGAACTACCAAGCCCGGCAGATTCAAGGCCCAGGCTGCTCATATCAGGTTTCCTGCCGGTGGCAATGACAAGGCGTTCAGATGATAGCTCTACTCCGTCATCTAACCTGGTAATAATAGCGCTGCCACGGGGCTCTACTTCATTTACCTTCGCTCCTTTATACACTTTAATGCCATCATCGGCAAAAGCCCTTTCCACTACTTCTGAGGCTTCCGGCTCCCCGAATCCCAGCAATCGATCGCCAAGCTCCACTATTGTAACCCTGGTCCCGAACCTGGCCAGCACCTGGCCCAGCTCACAACCGATAGCACCTCCGCCCAGGATAACAATTGACCCGGGTAAATTTTCGGCCCTTATAATGTCGTCAGTTGTCCAGTAATTAACCTTCTCGAGGCCGGAAACCGGAGGGATTACAGGCTTCGCTCCGGTTGCAATCACGACTCCTTTTCGGGCCGTATAGCTTTTGTCGCCCACTGTAACAGTGCGTGGACCTGTCAATTTACCTTGCCCGTGTATCAAGCGTCCACCACGCTTCTCATATCTTTCTACTGCGCCTTTATCCTTCCAGCCTCCGGTTAGCTGGCGAACCAGCCCGGATATCTGATTCCAATTGGAAGAAACGCTGGACTGACCGGACATATTTTTAACTCGATCAGCTTCCTTTAATAAATTTGCCCCCCGGATCATCATTTTTGAAGGAAGACAACCATAAAAAGGGCATGTTCCGCCCACCAGGTTTGCCTCAATTCCAACCACATCAAGTCCGGCATCCAGAAGCTGCAGTGAAAGATCTTCCCCGCAGGTCCCGACGCCGAGCACAATCACATCAGTTTGATCACCATGGACATCCGCCTGATTACCAGTGCTGTTCATAATTCGAATCCTCCTTATTGCTCTCGATAATTACTAAAAGATTATAAATCAATAATCCAGTATGGCTCTATTCTTATTTATCAATGAGGTGATAAAAGTAACCAATCAGGTTTCTTCAAAACCGGCGCCGACAAAACCTTAAAACCTGATCAGGAAGACTCAAGCGATCCAAATAGAGTGTTGAATGATTCAGAAAGAGTAGGATGAGCAAACATGCCGTCTCGAAGGACAGTATAAGGCACGTTGCCTAGCATTGCGATCTGAAGCGCCGACATTAATTCGCCTCCTTCCGCCCCCAGGATTGCTGCACCGATGATCCGGTCGGTCTTTTTATCAACTATTACTTTCATGAGACCCCTTGTCTCATCGGTTTCAATGGCCCGGGCCACCCAGTTCATGGGAATTTTTGCTACCCTGTAATCGTATCCATGATCTTTTGCTGCTTTTTCCGTGAGACCAACACGCCCCAGTTGAGGGTCTAGAAACACAACGTAAGGCAAAAGTCTACCGGCCGTATCCGCCTTGTCGCCTTGAAGAATATTCTTGAGGAGAATGGTGTGGTCATCATAAGAAACGTGGGTAAACGCCGGACCGCCGTTCACATCTCCGATGGCATATATGCCGGGGATAGCCGTTTCCAGCTGGTCGTTCACCGGCACGAAGCCCCGCTTGTCCAAGGTTATTCCCGTCGCTTCGGGGTTCAAGTAGGACGTGTTGGGAGCCCGCCCTGTTGCCACCAGCAGATGGCTTCCCGAAAGGGTCTGTTCTTTTCCGTCCGTGTTAAGCGTTAAAACGATCTGTTCATTTTCCTGGGCATCAACTCTCAGGGTGTCGGCGCCGAGTAGCACATCCACACCATCTTCTCTAAGGATTTCTGCAATCGCTTCGGCTACATCCTGGTCCTCGATGGGCAACAGCTGCTTGTTTTTCTGTACAATGGTGACTTTGCTGCCGAAGCGGCGAAACATTTGCCCGAATTCTAAACCAACATATCCCCCGCCGATGACCAGGAGATGATCAGGCAACTTATCCAGTTCCATGACAGAAGTTGAATCAAGGGCCTTTACGGTATCCAGGCCCGGTATGGGGGCCATGGAAGGGCTGGAACCGGTATCAATAATCACCTTATCGGCGGTGATGAATTCCTTTTCGCCCTTTGTCAATTCTACTTCGAGCTGTTTTTTCCCGACGAAACGTGCATACCCTTCTAACAGGGAAATATTCGGGGTTGAGAGCAACCGCTGCCGGCTTCCTCCCCTGAAACTTTCGACGACTTCATCTTTGCGCTGGCGTACTTTTGAAAAATTAACAGATCCGGTCGCGGAGTCTATGCCATAGTCCGCTGCTCTGCTGGTAAGATGGGCTATCCTGGCCGAAGCAATCATGGTCTTGGTGGGAGTACAGCCTGTATTAATACACGAGCCCCCCACATGTTTGCCCTCTGCTAAGGCAACCTGCCAGCCGGCATCAGCCAGGGCAAGCGTAATGGGATTGCCGCCTTGACCGGACCCTATAACGATGGCATCAAACTCCTTGAATGTAGCGCTCATTTCTCTACCCCTTTTTAATTTCAGTGTCATTCAGAACTCTCAATGAAGCCGAAGCCTCATTAAAACTCATTAAAAATATTAGACCATACAAAACCCAAATTACTATAAGAAAAACCCCTATTCTGCCATGAGCCTATGCTCATTTTTTGATGGGGGTGAGTAGATTATTACACGTTTAAAAAGCAGGGCCTTCTGTCATAGCTACAGGAGCGGGAGTGTCGGGAACTTCACTATTATAGTCCGGTTATTCACACCCACTTGAAATCATGGAATCCTATACCATTTATTATCTGATCATGAAGCTACAAGGTAATCTAGCAGAAGGACGGAATTACTGCCGCGTGGAACAATAACCAGCAGACACTATTTCCGCCCTTCTGTTTAAGCGTTTTTTCCGGGATTAGAAACCCTCGGTTAAAGCGATAATATTACCCTCTGAGTCTTTAAACCAGGCTACTTTGTACCTGTCCCAGGAAGCTATATTACCTTCGATTTTCATACCGGGCATCTCAGGGATCTCAAACTCTACGCCTTTTTCTTCCAGTTCCTTAACTTCCTTTGAAACATCATCTACTTGAAAAGAGAAAGCAGTATGGTCAGCTTTGGTTTGAGCACGTTTATAAAGATATAATCTATTTCCCTGTGCTGTCTCATAGGTTACATCATTATCACTTGAATAATAAGGCGGGCCCAGACCTAACTTTTCTTCATAAAAGTTCCTGGCTCTTTGCAAATCTACTGCAGGTAAAGTTGTAACAATCGATCTATTGCTTAACATGTTTAGCACCTCCTTTAAAATAATATTTAATTCCAGACATGGAAAATTGTTAAGGATACGAAATGCTCAGCTGTTTACTGTATCTGCATATCCCACCCCCGGTGTTACCGGAAAACTATTCTAAATTCTGGCCGGTGACATTATCCGTTCCTGCCTGGCCTGAATGTCCAAATATAGCCCCCGGCAATCATTGTTTCCAGGTAGCCAATTATAAGATTAAACCATACATTACCCATATTGCTATAAGAAAAGCCCCTATTTTGCCATGAATCCATGCTCATTTTTTGATGGGGCGAATTTTATCCTGTTTCTCTTTACCTTCCTGGAATATTTTCCGGGACCAAAGGGAGGTGCATCTTTGCAGTAACCGGGACTGGTCATTTTTGCTGCAGGTGGAACTGGACGTTCTTTCTTTGGACGTGTTGGCCCAGGGCCATATTTTAAGCCGTTACTCAGAAGAGGCAGGGGTTTCCTTGACCGGGCCGGCATTATTTCCTGGGGAATAATCCCGACCCTGACCCAGGAATTTGAACGTGAGAACATGCAGCTCATGAACAAGATGCTGGAAAGGTTATGGGAGACCTGGGCCGGCAGGGAATCCCCCGGGAACGGATCCTCAAACAGCCCTGGCTGCCCCTGGCCCGTAATGAAACAAAAAGCAGCACCCGCTATTATAAAGAGCCCTGCAATTTATACCGCATTATTATGGATAATGAGGAAAGGGACATGAGATCTGGGGCATCTTCCATTCCCATCCGGTCTCGCCGTCCTACCCGTCGTAAACGGATCTGAAGCTGGGCTATTACCCGGACGCTTGCTAACTGATCGCCTCTTTGGCCGATGCCAAAAAGCCCATTTTACGGGCCTTCAGGGGAGTGGATAAGCAGGTGAAAGAAGTAGAGGTTTTAATGATATAGATAAGACAGATGAAACGTCCCCCTGACAGGCCCCTCTCATGAGTCAAAGGGTCGCTTCAATCATAGCCCTGACATTTTCCTTAGGGGTTTTGTCGGCAAACTCCCCGGATGCCGATATTATCAGGAGTCCTTCGGGAGAATTATCGATCAGTTCTTTAACAGCCGCTTTTATATCTTCTGGACTACCATGCTGCATCAGTGATAAGGGGGATAAATTGCCCATAAAAATCAGCTTATCATCGGCCTGGAACGCTTTGCTAAAATCAAACCCGGAATGAAGGATATCAAAGCCCTCGATCTTACAGCCCATGCCGATCACTTTCTTTTTTTCGCCCCAGCACGAAGGCACCTTTGGCGGCGGTTTCTAATTTAACCAGCTTGAAGCCATGGTTTTCCAGGAATTCGACTATTTCTTTTCGGGCCTTAATGATTGCCGCTCCAAGAAATGAAAAAGTTACCAGCATATAACCGCCCGGTTTTAATATCCTTGCTGCTTCGCGCAGGTACACGGGAGCGTTAGAGGTTACGAGTAAATCGAATTTTTCGTCGGTATAGTCTAAGGCAAGGGCATTTCCTGTCCTGAAATAGATGTTTTCTACACCTTTTTCCTGGGTTTTTTCCCGGGCCAGTTGAATCATGTTTTCTGCCTGGTCTATGGCCTCAATCGTTGCGTCTGGAAAGGTTTCAGCCATTTTGAAAGCGGCAAACCCGGTGCCGGTGGCCAAATCAAGCGCCTGCCGGGGTTTGGTGGGGAGGCGTTTTAACCCTTCCTCCAGGGCCGCTTCGTATTCATAACCGCCGGCAGTTATTTTTTGATCGTAAGTTTTGCTGATCCTGGCCGGAAATGTAGCCATGGTTTTTAAAAATAACCTTGATTCCATGATCTGCGGGTGTTTGACTATATATTTGACTAAAGGACCCAGCAGCCATGTTTTCAATGTCATAACCATCCTCATGACAACCTCCTTTCAGACTGCGGCAAAGATTTTGTCCACCCACGGAAAAAGGTTTTTGCCGCAGGTATATTTAGAAGCAAGGCGCGACCTGTTTTGGGCTACTGTTTTGGGGCCGGCGCTTTGACGACGATGAGTTCTAGCGTATCGGGGTGCAAGTTTCTTACGTTCATTTTTGTCTGGAATGGTATTTTTAAAATGGTTCCGGCTTCGTATTCATGGTTTTCCTGCTCGTCAAGCTGAATGGAAAGTTTTCCTCTCAAGACGGTCATATATACGTTTGAGTTGGAGTAGTGCTCAGGCAGCCCTTCATCCTGGTTGAAAATCATGTGCAGGTAGTTCAGGTTTTCGTCAAAAATTATTTTTTCCACGGTTTTTTGGTCGCCCAGGGTCATTTTAAAGCTTTGTTCAATCATGTCGATTCCTCCTCTTTTTTGGGTGGGGGCAGGTCTTTGACCCCCACCAGTTTTTCAATAACATAACCGATGATGATCACTGCGCTTAAGGTTAAAACAAACCGTAAGGCGGTGAATTCAGGGCCCAGGAACTGGGTCTCGGCAATCAGCTGGGGTACTTTGATCGCTGCCCAGGCCCCTATAAAAATAACCACGTTGGATAAGCGGGCTCCTTTACGCAATAGGGAGCCGGCCATGGGAAAAGCGATATATACCGGGCCGGTGGGGATGGTTCCCATAACAAAGGAAATCAGTATGCCTTTAAGGCCGGTGCCCTGTCCGATCAGGGCGGTAATTTTTTCCCTGGGGATCCAGACCTGCAGTAAACCCATCAGGATGAACACCGGCGGGATGATCAGGGCCATTTCCCGGATATAATCCAGGGCTACGTAGGAAGAACGCAGGGCGATGTCAGGAGCCCAGAGGGCCAGGGCCAGGTATACTGCGGCCAGTAAAATTGGGCCTTTAAATTTGCCGACGGCCTTCATCCTAAGATCACTCCCATAATTGCTGCTATAACTATGGCGGCTAAAAAGCTCAGACCGTTACGCAGCAGGGTAAATTTTTTGCCCAGGGCTTCTATTTCCAGCGGCGCGGTAACCGTGCCGACCATGACCAGGGTGGTGATGAAAACCGCCACGGTGCTCACGGTGGCCCCAGAAGCAAGGAGTGAGCCGGCCAGGGGAAAAGAGACCAGGGCGGGGATCAGGGTTACAGCCCCCAGAACTGCTGCTGCCATGGTGGCAGTTATCCCGGCTTCAGCTCCGAGCAGGCGCGAGATGGTTTCAGGGGGGAGNATGCCCAGGATNAAACCAACCAGGCCAACAATGGCCAGCAGGCTNGGGGCCATATTCCACAGGGCTTTTGCTCCCNTCTTGAAGGCCTGGACAGTCTTGGCCCTGCTTTTCCAGATGGAGAGCCCCAGGCAGATGGCAGAAATGTATAGATTATTATGATGGTGCTCATTCAGATCCCTTCCTTTTAATCCTTTAACCCTTTTAAGCAGCTCCCTACTCGTACTGCATGGCCAGGACTACCAGGCGGCTTTCGGCCTTGATTTGCCTGGCCAGATCGGGTTCGATCATAACTATGGATCCGCTGGAAACAGCA
>SL_3KL_010_SEDDRAFT_10001345_pt1 | contig 22216 bp, 18 predicted proteins | sample SodLakKL_010_SED_2_FD_10381 | JGI IMG/M metagenome (IMG submission 10381) | reverse complement strand
GGGATCCGGAAATCAAACCCGGGGAAGACGGCAGCGCAAGAGTCTCTTTTTTCACATCAGATAAACCATCTGTTTACCGGATAATAGTCGAGGGTATGACCGAAACAGGCATCCCGGTTGTAAAAACAAAAGAGTTATGGGTGCAGGCTGCTTCAGAACCTGAACCTTAATTTACATTCTTTGTTGTTTGGCGGCCTGATGGATTCAAATGTCTTTTTCTGGAATTTTAATCCGATAAATTTATGAATTTTAAGCGTTTAAAAGTTTATTTGGTTTGCAACTATTTTCCATGAAAATGCATCTGATAAACAAACGGGCATTATGAAAAAACATATAGTTATATTTATCCTGTTACCTGGTTTTCTGGTTGAATTAATAAATGCCCAGCCAGGTGGAATTCAATCCTGAACTATATGCACTTGAATGGGGTGGACTTTTTGAGAACAAGGAAAGAGCCGAGGGCCATGCAGAATGGTGTAATACTTATCTCAAACCTGAACCGGGTGCTTAAAAAAGCTTCTGGCAGCCTAAAGGAATCAGTTATTGAAGGCTCAGTAATGCGACTGCGTCCGGCCTGGAAGGCATGGTTAGTATTAGTTGTGAACTTTGAAAGTGTCAGGATGAATTATTCAGTGTAAAATCAACTATTCTTCTTTATCTTCCTTATCTTCTTTGTTGATGATTTCACCTTTTTTACCTTCTTCGTATGATGGAGGGAACAAATATTTCAGCTCCACAGGTAGAGGAAATGCGATAAGCGAACCTTGCTGACTGGCTATTTCCGGAAGAGTTCTCAATAGCCGGATATAAAAAGCTCCTTTTTCAGTATTCAGAATTTTTGCTGCTTCCCGGATCTTGTCAGCAGCCTGTTTTTCGCCTTCAGCCTGCACAATGACCGCCCGGCGTTCCCTTTCGGCCGTAGCTTGCCTGGAGATTGCTTTTTGAAGAGCTTCAGGTATAACTACGTCTTTAATTTCTACCGTCGTTACTTTAATACCCCATGGATCAGTTGCTTCATCAAGAATACTCTGGATTTTTATGTTTAGCTTTTCTCTTTCTGATAAAAGCTCGTCCAGCTCCGCCTGCCCTGCAACGCTGCGCAAGGTGGTTTGAGAAAGCTGTGCGGTTGCCATGGCATATTCTTCAACATTAACGACAGCACGGTTGGGGTCGACTACCCGATAATAAACCACTGCGTTTACATTGGTGGTTACGTTGTCTTTCGTGATCACTTCCTGGGAAGGAACATCCAAGGTGACAATACGCAGAGAGATCCGCTTAACCTTGTCCACAACAGGGATCACCAGGATAAATCCGGGACCTTTAACGTCTATCAACCGTCCTAAACGAAATACTACTAATCTTTCATATTCCCGGACAATTTTAATCGCCATTGCAATGAAAGCAAATATGACAATTATTACCGGTATCCAAAAATTGCCTTCTAATAAGAATTCTGACATAAGCCACACCTCCTTTTAATAGTTTTGTGGTTAATCATAAATATGTATACTTTAATCATAAATATGTATACTAAGATACGAAAATTTTCAAGTTTAGAAAAAAAATGTCAATGAGTTTGCTAAATCACAGCTTTGAGCTTACCAGTAAGCTAAGGAATATTTTACCGGCTTAACTCCATGCCCGAATTCAACCTCTGGTTTAGTTAGTAGCAGCATTTTTGTTTTGTTCATTTTTCGGGAGTTTTACCCACAGGATCAGCGTTTCTGCTTTTACTACTTCTACTTCCCTTCCGGCCGGTATTGTTGAACCATCAATACTGCGGGCACTCCAGTACTCTCCCCTGGCTTTGATCCGGCCTTCCGGATTGAGCTCATTGACAGTCACTCCTTTTTTCGGCGGATTAAAATGTTCACTGCCGCCAGTCCACCGGCGGCGGCTTTGTATAATCCGTTGTATAACTACCACCATAATAATAACCAGTCCCAGCACTACTCCTCCTACAGTTACTATAAAATCAGGATACCAGTCAGATGCCATAAATGGTTCTACAGGCAGCATTATAGCACCTACGGCTAGAGATATTGCTCCCCCTGTTCCAAGCACCCCAAAACCTGATGTAAAAATTTCTGCCGTGATTAAGCCAATTCCCACAAGTACCAGAATAATACCGGTAGTATTTACATCAAACAAACCGATTCCATATATTCCCATAATTAAAAGAATTAATCCACCTACTTCGGGGACTATAGTCCCCGGGGTACTAAAACCCAGATAAATACCAAGGAAGCCGGCCATTAAAACCAGGAAAGCTATCTGTGGATTACTGAGCCAGTTTTGAAGTCTTTCCGCGCGAGTCATTTCACCCTGCTCGATGGGTGCGTCAGCAGTGTTCAATTTGTAGATTTTACCCAGCTTTTCAATTTCTTTTCCATCAATTTCATTCATTAATTCATGTACATTACCGGCAATGTAATCTATCATGCCTTTTTCCAACGATTCTCTGGAGCCAAGAGACAGGTTCTCAGTAACAAATCTCTCGGCAATATCGCCCGGCCTCCCCTGTTCTTCGGCTGTATTACGCATGTAAGAAGCATAAAATGTGACGGTTTTTTCACCTGCTTCCCTGGCGCCCTCCGGTGAAATAGCGACAGGTTGGGCAGCACCTATAGTTGTACCCGGAGCCATAGAAGCAATATCAGAAGCCATTAGTATAAAAGTACCCGCTGATCCGGCAATCGCTCCTGAAGGAGCAACAAGGACAGCTACCGGCAGTGGAGCATTTAAAAATAGTTCATTAATTTTCATAGTGGCGTCAACTAAGCCGCCGGGAGTGTTTATTCGAACTATCAACAACTGCGATTCCATATCCGTGGCATTATCAACCTGACGCTTGATAAAATTTTTCTGTCCGGCGGTTATAACACCCTCAACTTCTATCAGGTAAACGGTCCGGGCGGAACTTTCAGTTTCTTTAGTAGTGGTTGAAGATGCAGGTAAAGCAAATATTAAGATGGTGGTTGTCAAAAACAATAATATAGCAACCAACAGGTATTTGTATATTTTAAATGTCTTCATCCGAATATATTTTAGTTGTCAGATTAATTCGGATTAATCCCTGTGCTACTGTGTGACACAAACTATACAAAGATAAAGCTTGTAAGACATAATAACAACTTGAATTAATGCTGTCAGTATGTTTTTAACCTGTCGGTTCTTGATGCCTGGTTCTCCAGGCGGCTCATTGTTTTTCCGGCTAATAAAGTAACTACTGCCCCAACCATCGTCTGAAAGACATTGCTTTCAGACGGCTTATGAAAAGGTCACCTTCAAATTGAGGGTTCAGCCGGAGTATTAACTTGCCTCCAAAATGGTTATCAATTCTTTTAACGGCCTGAATATTGACCACCAGCTGACGGTTGGCCCTGAAAAAAACTTCAGGGTCAAGTTGTTCTTCAAGCGTGTCAAGTGCAAAATCTACCATATAGTTCTGCTTTTCGAAGGTGACAGCAGTTGTGATACGGTTTTCATTATAAAAATAGGCAATATTATCCGTTTCGAGTCTGATAAAACCACTGCCTTTTGATATAAGAAAACTCTTGCGGTATTTTTTCTCTCCCTTACGAATTGCTTCCAGCAGCTCACGGAAATCATCTGTTCTGAAAGCAGGACCGGCAATGTTGTTAAATACCTCAAATTTCTTAATGGCAGCTTCCAGCTCACTGTCCTTAAAAGGTTTGAGCAGGTAATCGATACTATTTACCTTGAACGCCCTGATTGCGTAATTATCATAGGCAGTTGTAAAAATCACCATGCTTTTTACATCTACCTGCTCGAAAATGGAAAAGCAAAGGCCGTCAGCAAGCTGAATGTCCAGAAATAAGAGGTCGGGATGAGGGTTATTTTTCAACCATTCAACGGTGCTCTTCACGCTCTCTAATGTGCCAGAGATATTCCAGTCAGGTCGCAGCTTTTTTATTGTCTCCTTCAAAAGGCGAAGGTTGTATGCTTCATCCTCAACTATCACTATGTTCATATTCTTGTTCATAACAAGGGAATTCGGACTTTAAAAATTTTCTCCTCTGACTGGAAATCAACCGGCTTTTCTGTTAGTATTGCGTATCGGCCGACCAGGTTTGTGAGGCCGGTTTTTTCTGAGAAATCGGATTCTTTTGGATTAAGATTATTGGTAACCACAAGTGTATTTCCTGAGGCATGAATTTTTATTACCAAAGGTTCGTCTTTCAATGCAATGTTATGCTTTAAGGCGTTTTCCACCAGTTGCTGAAGTGCCAGCGGCGGAATATCCTTTTTCCGCAGAGCTTCATCTACTTTGGTCTCCACTCTCAGGGATGCTCCCATCCGCTCCATATGCAAGGCCACATAGGCTTCCATAAATTCCAGTTCGTCGTTCAGCTTTACAGTAACTTTATCCTTGCATTCAAGCACATACCGGTAGACGTCGGTAAAATTCTGGGTAAACTGTACAGCGGCTTCCGGTTCGTAGGTGATCATCGACTTGAGCACACTCAGGTTGTTAAACAGGAAATGCGGATTAAGCTGAGATTGCAATGATTGATAGTCACTCGCAAGTTTCAGATTCTTCAGCTCCTCAAGTTGTCTGATGGAGAAAACCCAGTTTTCAATAATGCGGACAGTTACTGAAACCAGGATAAGAATGAAAATGAAAATAAACCCGAATAGTATCATCAACTGCATAAGAGGATGGATAAATAGAATATCCAGCCGGTCTGTGGCGATGAGAATTGCCAGCAATATTCCCCCCAGTAAAAGGCTGATGACCATGTGAAGAATCAAACGTAAACTAATTTTTTCAGGTATCGGCAAAGATCGCTCTGCCAGGTGGTCGAACAAAACATTACCTTCTGTGATTATATTAAAAATCAGGATAGTACGGAGATATCCAATAAAAGAAACTTCAATGCTGGTATCACCCGCCACCTGGACAGCCATAAAAAGAAACAGCACTGCGGTACCACTCACCAGGGCTATCCTCGTGAGAACACTTTTAAGACTGTAATCCGACAAGCGACTTATAAAGTGAAGTTCCGGGCTGGTCATATTTTATGAGATCAATGATTCTTCAAATTTAAACGTTTCTAATCACATCCTCAATAAACAACAAATTCATCCGTACAAATCAGGTTAATTAAGTTAATATTCAATTAGTTATATGTGACATGGGGATTCATCCCATAAGACTCAATCATTTATCCAGTCTTCCGGTGGCCTTCAGCCACTCAGTCTCTTTTAGCCTGAAGTCAGCCCTTGATTCGATCAGTTCACTGTAAGTCTTCTGCCAGTGGGTTTGGGCCATAAGCAGGTCGGTTATTGTTTCCATGCCAAGCTCATAGTTATCCCTGCTCACCCGCAGATTTTCAATGGCCTGCTCCAATGCTTCTTCATTCATTTGTATAAGTTCCCATGCAAGCTGCAGGTTTAGCCGGGCTTGTTGAGCCTCTAGCTGCATTAGCTTATAGGCTTTTTCCAGTTCAAGCTCATTCACCTCCTTTTCTATACGCGCAGCATTTATCTTCCTTGCACCCTGCCCCCATTGAAACAGTGGGATTCTTACCGACCCGATGATATTGAGACTGGTATTGGAGAACTCCGTATCGCCAAATCCGAGTCCGCCTATATGGTTATATCCAGCCTGGAAACCCGCAGCAGGTAAATAGTCGGAGCGGACCATTTTTATATTTTGCTCACTCATTCTGATATTATTTTCGAGCAGTCGGTATTCGGGCCTTTGCCGGAGATTTATCTCGTCAATGCCGGGGAACAAAGGCTGACTTGTTTTAATTATAGTGTCAGCTGCTACAACATGGGCGTCAAAGGGCAGGCCGGTAACCCTGCATAATTCCATGCGACTGAGTTCCAGTCCATTTTGCGCTTTTTGCAGGTTAAGGCGGGCATTGTTATACTCAACCTGTGCCTTGAGCACATCATTCCGGCTAACCATACCGACCTCGTGGCTGTCGGCAGCTAGTTGCACTAACTCCTCAAGCATTTCTACAGCCTGCTGGGCAAGTTTCACTTGCTGCGATACCGAGATGTACATCCAGTAAGCATTGTCGGCAGCCAGAATGGCATTTATCTTTTGCAGGCTGACACTTTCATAAGCCATTGACATGCCGATGTCTGCCATATTATTTCCTGCGCTGATTTTGCCACCTGTGTAAAGTGGTTGTTCCATGGTCACTCCCATTAAATAAGCACCGCTAAGGCTTATATTCAGAGGCAACCATGCATACATGTTAAATACAGGATTCCCGTCGGGTCCTATCACAGGTTCTTCAGTGACCGGGTTCAGGAGAAAATTGGGCACCAGCTCACCGGTAAGCAGGTCAGGCACCTTAGTGGGCAAAGTCATCTCCATCTCAAAATCCTTATCCTGATATACTCCTGTTCCCGAGGCTGAAAAGGAAGGCAATCTTAGAGTACGTGCTGCAGCTTGCTGCTGGCTGGCTTTTTCTACCTGCATGGTGGCCATCCTCAGATCTTCATTCTGGCTTAAAGACATTTCCCGGGCTTTTTTTAGTGTAAGTACTTCCTGCGCCTCAGTCTGAAAAGCCAGTGAGGATAAAAGCAATAAAGCTGTTATTAAATATTTGTTCATCTGTTGATTTTTTCTTTTTATAATTTCAGATGTAACTACATTGTTTAAGATCATGCTCTTTCTTGTGAATACTTTCCTGTTGGCGCTTCATGTTGTATAATCGTTTAGATTTGCGTCAAACTCTTTGGGCTTAACACTATAGAAAGCAGCATACAGTATGGGTACGAACAATAGTGTGATCAGGGTACCCACCAGCAAACCACTGATGATTGCCACAGCCATGCTGGCATACATCGGATCAGTCAAAAGGGGCAGCATACCCAGTATTGTGGTGAAGGATGCCAGCAATACGGGCCTTGTCCGCGAAATTGTTGCATTTATCAGGGCAAGATGCTTCGCGGTTCCTTTAGCAATAAGGGTCTCGGCCTCATTTAAAAGCACAATAGCATTCTTCACGATCATTCCCATAAGCCCAAACGAGCCAATGATTGCCATAAAGGTGAATGGCTGCCCGGCCAGAATCATACCCGGTACGATACCAATAAAGGCCATGGGTATGCAGATCAGAACAATGAGCGGTTTACGGAAATCATTAAACAGCAGAATCAGCGTTATTATTATCAGAAGGATTGACAGGGGCAGATACCTGAAGATATTGCTCAATGCGTCTCTCTGAAGGTCGTACTCACCTACCCATGTCAGGCTGTAGCCGGGAGGTAAAGGGATAGCCTCAATCTCTTTCAGGCTGGTATTTCTTACCAGTGCAGGGCTGTATCCATCAAGAGGCTCGCACTGCGCCTGGATGGCACGCCGGCCGTTTACTCTTCGTACAACATGTTCCTGCCAGTCCACGTCGATTCCGCTGGTTACAGAACTCAGGGGAACAGGGCTTACAATCTCTCCTGTCAGGTCATCAATAGTTTTAACGCCCGTAAGTAAGTCACGGACCGATCTTTCATCCAGTCCTGAAATATCAGGAAGCATGCTCCAAACGGGAATATCTTCAAGGTTTTCCAGCTTTGTGCCATCATTGTCGCGCAATTTTAATACTATACCCACCCGGGTCTGCCCCTCAAAGTATTCCCCAACAGGCAATCCATCGGTAGCAACCAGCAATGCGTTGCTTATATCCTGGCGTGTGGTGCCCGACCTGATGGCTGCCTGCTGCATATAGCCGGCAGTCAGATACTGGCCGGCAGGTTCCCAGTCATCTTCAATAGTGTAGGGATCTGCGTATGGATTGCGTCTTAGAATTTCCTTTGCCTGTTGACTAAGTTCACGCAGCACAGCGGGGTCCGGACCTGAAAATTCTGTTTCAACCGTATGCGAGGATAGAATTGACAGGTTGTACTTGCGAATGCGGGTGCGGGCATCAGGAAAGTTATTGTGCAGGTAACCCGCCACAACTGGCCTCATCCTCAGCATGGTTTCGTAATCAGTAAAATTCACAATTAATTCACCATAATTATCAGCAGCCTCGCCCATTGGACGCACCAGGCAATAGCGGGATGGTGTCTGCCCGTGGCTCGATACCACCATTTCCACCTCATCGAGCTTAAGCAGGTATTCACTGATTTGGTGAAGGTCATCGTGCACCGTCTGCGGACTGCTTCCTGCCGGTAAACGGTACTCAATATACACCTGATCATAGTTGAAATCGGGAAAGAAGGTCTTTTTAATATTCGTAAAGTTCAGGGCTGCGAGTCCAAGTAACAGAAATCCAAAAATCAATACGGCGGTTTTGTAGTGCAGCAACCTGCAAAGCAGTTTACGAAGCTTCCTGTAGCCCCACCCGCCGAAAAGCTCTTTTTCGCTTTTGGCAACGGCCACTTTCTTTAGCATTTTACCGGCAAAAAGAGGTACCTGGCTCATCGCCAGTCCCCAGCTCATAAAAAGTGATACGCAAAGAACTACGAACAGGTCACGGGCGTAAGTCCCTGCTGCATCCTCTGAAAGAAATACAGGTAAAAATGCCGCCGCGGCAATAAAGGTAGCACCAAAAAGCGGCCATGTTGTGCGACGGGCCGGATCAACGAGCGACCGGGGAGGTTTGATCCCTTTCTTTTTATCAACCAGTATACCGTCAATTACTACAATTGCATTGTCGACCAGCATTCCCATGGCCACAATAAAAGCCCCCAGCGAAATGCGGTGCAGGGATCCATCCACAGCAAGCAATATGGGAAATGTGGCCAGAATGGTCAACAGTAATCCGGTCCCGATGATAAAGCCGCTGCGCCACCCCATGGCGAGCATCAGCACCACGATGACAATAAGTACCGATGCAGTGAGGTTTATCATAAAGCCGTCAATAGCTGATTTTACCTGCTCCGGCTGAAAGAACACCTTGTGGAACTCATAACCGGCCGGAATATTCTCCCTCAGCTCCCCGAGCCGTTGCTCAGCACGACTGCCTACTTTCACAATGTTTTCGCCCGACTCCATTGAAAGAGATATGGCGATGGCCTTTTGGCTGTTCACATGCAAAGTGTTACGAGGAGGATCAGGATAGGCTTCCCGAATCCCGGCGATATCGGAAAGCTTGAAAACACTGCCATCCAGACCCTTAACCATAATATTGGCAATATCTTCAGTGCTTTCAATCTTACCATTCACCGTAAGGTTCAACATCTGGTTGCCGGTATACAGTGCACCGGGATACACTGTAGCAGCCTGTCCTCTAATGGCGGCCATTACCTGTAAAGGATATACCCCAAGTTCGCCCATCATTGACGGAGTGACGACGATCTCGGTCACCGGATCCTGTTCACCGTATATTTCCACCCTTGCCACACCCGGCACAGCCAGCATCTCGCGCTTTATATACCGGGCCATGCGGCTCATTTCCATGTAGGAATAGCCATCAGCGGTCATTGCGTAAAACATGCCATAAACATCACCAAAATCATCAAACACCATAGGAGTCATTGCGCCGTCAGGCAATCTGGCCTCCACCTCGCCAATCCGGCGCCGCAGGAAGTCCCATCGCTGCTCAATCTCATCCTGGGGCACGGTCATTTCCAAAGCAACGGTTATCACCGATAGATTGGCCATGGACCTTGAGCGTATGGACTCAATATTGGCAAGTGTGCTCAATTGCTCCTCAATAGTATTGGTAACCTGCATCTCCACCTCGTGCGCGCTGCCACCCGGCCACACTGTCACAATCTGGCTCTGCATAACCACGAGTTCAGGATCTTCCAGCTTACTAATAGCGTTGAATGCAAGTATGCCCCCAACCACAATGCTGAACAAGAGAAAGTACACCAGGGCCTTTCGGCGGAAAGTCAGTTCGGTAATATGCATCACAGTAGTCCTCCTGCATTGGTTTCAGATACCGGCTCAAGAGGTTCTACCCTCTCATTTTCACTAATCAGGCTGACCCCGGCCACTACCAGCTGTTCACCCGGCTGCAGACCACTTATTAAATTGATCGTGCCATCTCCGGTCAGCTTGCCCGTGATCACCTCACGGCTGTTAACCGTTTGCGAAGCAGAATCGTAAATCCAGATGAAAGTCCGGTCCTCCTGTTTAAACAGGGCAGAAAGTGGCACCCGGACTCCCGGTTCCATATCGTTTCTGAAAAGAATGATCACCTTTACATCCATACCTGGTGCCAGATCGGCAGGAATAACGGGGTCAGGAGCCAGCAATAGCCTGTATAACTGATTATGGTTGGCCTTTCTGCTTAAGCTTAACAGTCTGAGATTAAAAGGTTCGCCTCCCTTTACCGGTTGTATCCCTTTAATAGAATGGATTCTATCACGGTTCAGGTAAAGTGAAACCGGTATATCCATCTCCACCTGGTACTGACTCACATCCAGAATAGTAACCACGGGCATTCCGGCATCAACCAGTTCATTACGGCTGTAGTTTAACTTCTGAATATAACCAGAAACAGGTGCCAGCAGCCGTGTATCATTGAGCTGATCACGAGCATGATTAAGTTGCGATTCAGCCATTTTCAGACCTGCCACTGCCTTGTCATAATCGTTGGCGGCAACACTTTCGCGATTGTACAGTTCTATTACCCGTTCAGCATCTGCTTTCACCTGTTCGTACCTGGCCTGAGCAACATTCATCTGGATCTCATAATCGCGCTGATCCATTTGCGCCACCAGTTGACCAGCCCGTACGTAGTCGCCCTCCTTCACCGCAATTCGGGATATCGGACCGGCAACCCTGAAGGCCAGGTTCAGCTCGGCTGTCTCACGTACCCGGCCAGGGTAGGTCCTGACCTCAAGAGTATCGGCCAGCTGTGCTGCCTCAATTTTCACTTTCCTGGTTATCATGGCAGTCTCATCATTGCCGGCACAGCCCCAGCAAAGCATGCTCATCAAAAGAATAATGCCTGAATTTATAATTGCTCTCATATGTGAAAAGTTTTAGAATGTCATTTTGGGGTTGTATAAGAGTTTTTAAGTAATGGGCACTACAGCTTCATAAAGAATAACTGCAAAAATGAAGTAACATAAAAGTAAAAATACAAGGGCAGGAGGAGATTTGCGGAAATTATTTTCGTGAAATGATTAAATCGATGTATGAATTTCTCATGTTACTGCATAAAACAAAAATGCATGTATTAACAACATGAGGAATCCATAGTACCCCGCTCATATGACAGATTTATATAAAGAAAGTGGAGGGATATGTCGTAAAAGAGTGCAGAAAAAATTATCAATGAAGCTCCGGATACTGATATGGTTCGAGAACCCCGGGAATATTGCTGTCCCTGTCCCTTGCAGTGATCAGCCTGCTGATACTGTATGCGTCCATTTTTTCAGCAGGATAAGGTTTCAGGATCTTTTCCCGGTCCGCCACTCTGCCCGGGTTTGAATCCATCCAGATCTCTGACGAAGAGTTATCAATAATGACGGGCATTCGCTTCTTTGTATTGTGAATCGTGGCTGTAAGATCATTGGCGTCACAGGTCAGAATGGAAAATGACCTGAGTATCTCACCTGTGACTTCATTAACCCACTCTTCCCAGATTCCTGCAAATGAGAAACATGTATGATCGGGCAGGTAAATAAAAAACGGATATTTTTTGCCACCCTGGTGCATCCATTCAAAATAACCGGTGGCAGGCACAAGGCATGGCCTGTATCGAAAGGCTCCCCGGAAAGCTGGCTTTGAATTTGCGGTTTCTGACCTTGCATTCAGGGTCGCTCCCCTGATTTTCAATGCTTGCTCCTCCCCTTTTATCCATCCCGGTACCAGGCCCCATTGCATAAACTCCAACTCAAATTGATTTGATTTATAGTCTTGATATACAACAGGTAATCGGGTGTGATTAAATCCATTTGTATGGTAAAACACCGGCACCGGGTCAATAACCGGTTGCCTGATATCAACCTGATACCTTTTTGCTATTTCTGAAGCAGTTTTTGTGATTGAATAATGATAGCACATAAATATATTGCCTTGATTATAATGTTGGTATCTAAACAGCTGTTATGCAACACTGCTGCAGCACCAGCCGGTCTTAACTTTTAGAATTGCAACTATAAAATACGATTTATAAAAATCTTTGGCATGGATATTATCTTAAATTGCAGTCAGTTCTGTGTAGCTTCCCTCCTTCTGGCTTCTGCCACCTCCACACGGTTTCCATCTATATAGGCAGCAATAAACATATTTCTCAGGTTAAGCGAATTGAGGGTCTTTTCAGCTTCCTCATATCTTCTGTAAGGGCCGAAATAATATTTATACCAGCTATCCTCCTGCAGCATATTAATATCCCTGTTGCCGTTGTAAATGGCATTGAGCTCCGAATTTGAGAGCTTACTGGTATGGGCGGCAATCTGTATTATATAATAGATACCGTCTTTCAGCCCCGTATTATCTGAGACTGGTTCCACCACCTCTCCGGATTCGTCTATTTCGACGACTCTTATGGCGTTTCGGGGACTGTGGTCCATAATCGTATAGTCGTCATCCCAGGGATAGGCATAAATGATCGGATAATCCTGGTATATGCGAATCGCCCGGGCTTTATGCAGCAATGCAATTAACTCAAGGTCAAAGGCCATTTCATAAAGGCTGACAGCTTTGGAAACACTTTCGGAGCCTGCAGCTTCCTTTCTAAGGACGCCTGCTTTTTCCATATTAGCTTCTGCAATTTGCTTAAAAACAGAACACCTTTCGTAGTCAGCCGGCAGTTTTGCGGGCAGTTCACCTCTAACACGACCGCTATATGCATCATACACATCATAAAGGGCCCTGCTGGCCGAAAATAAGTTCTTGAATGCATCTTCAACTTCACCTTTATCTTTATCTTCCGCGGAAGCTATCCTGGCAATAAGATCATCTGCAATTCGCTTATCGAGATATATATCAGCTATCTTCTCATTAGTTTCAGAGTCAAATTTCAGTCCAATATCCTTTAAGTGAGGCCATATATCAAGCTGTGCATTAGTTGTATAAGGAAAAAATGCTATTGTGGAGAAGATAAGCCAGACGAATATTTTAAGGTTTAATGGCATACTGTTTAAGTTAACCGGTAAGATTAAGGGCTAAATATCTTATGCGAATTTAATAATAAATTGTCTTAAAAGAGATAAGTAACCCTAATATCCATAAAATCGGCTACATGCAGGTGCGATTTTAAACTTGCACCGAGNGAGATGTTACGAAGAAGAGAGTACTCAAGTCCGTATCGCTGATAAACAGGATCTCGGGGCTTATATGGTGCATAAAGGTAAACACCAAGTTCCTGGTAGAAATTGAACCTCCCTATAAGTAGTTCATGTCCCCCAAAAACCGAAAACCGCCTGTGGTCGGTATCAGTCAGACCTTGTTGTTTTATCCTTTCGCTTAATGAGCCATCCGAAACAAATTCAAAACCACCGGAAATAGCACTCAGTCGTCCTGCCAGGTAACTGTATTTGGGAGAAAAGCCTATTACCGGGTATTGCCTGCCGTCTTCCTTGCTTATCTCTTTGGTTGTATAAAAAAGTGACAAGCGAATTGCCGAAGTCTCCTGCTGATCTCTTCTGTACTCTTCCCTGCTGCGTTCAGGAAAAACTGTTGGCATGAAGTAATAGTCCGCTCCGATGCTGGCTGTCGGAAAGTTGATACCCTTATTGGGTTGCCTGTTACCACCGTTGGATATATGATTATAATAACCTCCTAATTTCAGGTTTATATGATCATTAAGCCTGTAATTGAGATTTAAATTCAAAAAAACCAGGAAACTGAAATGTGAGCTGTAAAAATGGTTCAGCGGATTGGTTACGGGATCATATATATTGTCAAGGTATGCAAGTCCTATACCTGTTTTAAGTGAAGCAGACAGGGCTTTTCCCGCAGAGAAGAATGGCTCTATATAAGGAGTTATTATATATGAGTTCCCGAGTATTTCGGGATTGTCATAATCAAACCACGATAGCATGATTCCTGTACGCGGATAACAAAAGCAATACCGCCAGGCATTGTCGCCGGTCAGATGCAGTCCGATGTCAAGTTCTAGTCCCCGGGGATTGCTGTGTGAGATGCTTCTGATCTTTTCGGCATGGGGAATAATGAAGCCGTAATGGGTTCTTAAGCCAATATAGGTAAATGATGAGACTTCTTCAGGTGAGGCAATAATATCTGCAAATCCGGATAGTGTGACAATAAAGAGAATAGTAACGATTCTGATCATCCTGGTTAAAACTTATGCTGTTACCAACTTTTGCAAAACTAATTTTGCAACCTGTTTAATGCGCTTTCATTTTCAGGGTGATACCTTTCAATTGCATCTTCAATCCTTTCAAATATTTCCGGCTGTCTGGCAAGCTCCTTGCCGATAAAACCCATAATAAACCTGCCGCTGCTGCCAAAAATAAGTTTTTTTCCTTCCTGGTCGACAAAACACAGGTCGTTACAATTACCATCAACCATTTTATATCTCTTGTTGTTGTCCAGATTCTCACGTAACTTATCAAGCCACTTATTTTTCAAATCCCCTGTTTCATATTCGAATAAAAGCAACTGATGGGTTCCGAAGTCACTGGAAACGCCTTCAATAAACCCGTCAATATCTTCATGGCCGAAAGGAAGATTGAAATGCATCCCGGCAGGTCCCCTGAAATACCTTGTTTTTTCAGTCACAAAACCCTCCTCCGGAAGGATTTCAATAATGCCGGGTCTTTCGCCTTTATCAATTATTTTGTTGTTTATGTATGACGCAACAACCGAAAGGCCTTCTTTGACGAAATCATCATCAGTTTCAGCAGAAACATTCACATAATAGCGTCCTTTCCAGAAGTGGACTGATCTTTCATTCTCATATGCTTCATCACCATATCCTGCAGTTGTCCCACCATTACTGTGACTTACAGAAAAAAGCCCATAGGCACCTTCATTGTCAGCAAGCCTGTGAATAACTGCCCCGATCACCTGGTTATTTTTAGATTTGAAATTGATGCAAATGAACTCCTGCAGGCCATATTCTGAAAATACATCATCCATGCCGGGATAGTCGTCCACCCATGCTCCTGATCCATAATGCCTGATATTGTTTTGCAATGACCAGCCATTCAGCTGGTTATCCTCTCCTAAAATTCCAAGTAAAGAATCAGCATCACTTTCCGTTTGCAGAATAAGTGGTGCCAGGCTCAAAATCAGGATATGGAGGAATGGTAACATAGGAGAATGATTCAAAAAAGACTAGAAAAAGAATAATCCCAAAGATAACTGCAAATAATGAGGTAATCAACCGAGAAATACTGCTATTTAATCAATATTGTTCAAATATTTCACCCTGATACCCATGTTGCCGGTTGAATTAGTATATCTTTCAGGCTTTAGCAGTTTTTATTTCCCCGCCTCCCAGCAACACCATTCCCTTGATGATCAGCTCACCGGAGCTGTCTTTGACAAGATGCCGGTCAAATTTACGGGTGTCTGAAAAGCTTTAATGTAATCCACACCATGAACATTATATGCCTGATAAGCGATAAGCGAAGCCTCAGGTTTTTAATCTGCCCGAAAAGCAATTCATCAGGTTTCTCCTTATACAAGCCATGCAGGTTCCTGACAAGGGCAGCCAGTGCAAGAAACCTGTTGGTGTAAGCCAGAAGTAACAATGAAATTGCTGAGAACAACAGTGCCGGTGTAGTTAGTGTCAGATCTGTCATGGCATTACAATAAATCTGTAAGTTAAAAAGTTATGCTTTCAATCATCCAGTAAAGAAATGGAAGTGTAAACAGGCTGATCAATGTTGTGAAAAACACGTTCTCCATTGCATGTGCATCATCAGCCTTAAACTTCCTGGCAAGTACAACAATTATTGCCATGCAGGGTGTTCCTGCCTGAAGTATCACAACTGCAAATGCTGTCGGGTCAATATTTAAAGACAGGATATTAAGTGTGAATCTGAACAGCAAGATAAGCAAAATGGGAGAAATAATCATTTTATTTATCGAAAGCAGATATACCTGTTTTCTCCCAAATACCCCTTTTATGTCAGTTTGCGCCAGCATTCCCCCAATGTAAAGCATTGACAGATAATTGGTCGTTTGTCCAAGTCCGCTTAATGGCAAATCAATAACTTCCGGCAGGTTTATACCTGTGAGCATAAGTAATATGCCGATAACAAATGCAACCGTATTAGGATTCAGCAGATTCTTAACTTTTTGTCTGACACCAAGCTCCGATGAATGATTCAGAATGTTTACCCCTATCGTCCACATTACTGAGTTGGAAACGAGATAGAAAAGTGTGGCATAAAATAATCCCTGGCCACCCGGAAATAGTGTGTTCATCAGGGGAAACCCCAGAAAGACAATGTTGCCGAAAGCAGTATGGAGCACATGTATTGATGATGTCTCTTTCTCCATTTTAAGCAGCCGTGCCGATATTTTCCCCATAAATAGCAGAAAGAACATGCTGAAGTACGTCATGATAATCACCATGAATCCGTTTCTCAGTAATTCAATGGTAATATCAAGTGCTGTAAAGGAACTAAGGATCAGCAAGGGTAAGGTGATATTGAATACAAGTGAAGCAATACCCTCCTTCAGAGTTTCGTTAATTACCCCTGCCCTGGCTGCGATTACTCCCACAAGGGCAATAACACCCAGTATCAGTATCTGGTTTATTATGATCTCCGTGTGAAACAATTCAGTTACTTTTAGGCGCAAAACTATAAAATATAAGGGAGATATTGTTAACATTGGAATTGTCAATACTGCGAAGATGGATATAATAAAAAAACAAGTGGGTTTTCAGAGGCCACTCCTACTCCCACTCTAATGCAAACTTTTAAAAGCCATACATGAAACCCGTTATATATCAATTATTTGTGCGTTTGTTCGGTAATAAGACAGAAAATGTCAGGTTAAACGGAACCAAAAAGGAGAATGGTTGTGGAAAATTTGACGATATCAGCGCAGTTGCCCTTGATTCACTCAGGTCTTTCGGGATAAGCCATGTGTGGTATACAGGGATTCTTGAGCATGCTGTGGCAACAGACTATTCGGAATTTGGTATCGAACCTGATTTTCCGGAGATTGTAAAAGGCCGGGCAGGTTCTCCCTACGCTATAAAAGACTATTACGATGTTGATCCTGATCTGGCTAATAACGTGCCTGGCAGGATGAAGGAATTTGAAAAACTGGTTAACAGAACACATGCAGCTGGAATGAAGGTGATAATCGACTTTGTGCCAAATCACCTGGCCCGGGTTTATAAGTCCGATATGAAACCTGCCACTGAAATTGCCGATTTCGGAGCAACCGACAAAACAACTGTGGCGTTTTCATCTGAAAACGATTTCTATTATTTGCCGGGGCAGCAACTGCGTCTGCCGGATGATATTCTGGAGAAAGGAATAATGAATGAATACAGAAAGACTCCCCGGGCCTACATTGAATCACCTGCCAGGGCTACGGGAAATGATTGTTTTAGTGCATCACCCGGGAGCGGCGACTGGTACGAGACGGTAAAGCTGAATTATGGCGTTGATTACTTTACCGACGGAAAACTCCAAATTACAGATATTCCTCTTCTCTGGAATAAAATGAGATCAGTAATACTTTACTGGGCAGGTAAAAATATAGATGGTTTTCGTACCGACATGGCTGAAATGGTGCCTGTGGAGTTCTGGGAATGGCTGATCCGTTCAGTTAAGAAGGAGTTTCCTGATCTGGTGTTTATAGCTGAGATATATAAGCCTGATATGTACAGAACATTTATTGAAAGGTGCGGTTTTGATTATCTGTACGACAAAATGGATTTCTATGACGGGGTAAGAAATGTAGTTGAACAGAAGTCAGGTACCGGAGTGATAACAAGGTGCTGGCAAAAAACGGGAGATCTTGAAAGATTCATGCTGAGGTTTATGGAAAATCATGATGAACAGAGGATCGCTTCAGAATATTTTGCCGGTGAACCCTGGAAGGGAATTCCCGCCATGGTTCTTGCAGCCACCATGAATAACGGCCCTGTGATGATCTATTTTGGACAGGAATCCGGTGAACCGGCAAAGGGAGAAAGCGGATTCAGCGGCGATGATGGCAGAACAACAATCTTTGATTACTGGAATGTGCCCTGCCATCAAAAATGGATGAACAATGGAAAGTTTGATGGCAATGCCCTGCCATCAGGGCTTAGCCTTTTAAGATATGAATATTCGAAACTCTTAAGGCTGGTAAATGAATACCCGGTCTTCAGTAATGGAGCCTTTTATGACCTTATGTGGGTGAATCAGGAAACTTTCAGCCACTCTAAAGGGAAAATATATTCTTATCTGCGTTATAACGAAGAGTGGGCAGCATTGATTATTATTAATTTCGGAAACTGTCTGTTGGGTGATTCCAGGGTGTTGATTCCGGAAGATGCTTTTATGGCAATAAAGTCAGGCAAGAAGGCGTTTGAGGGTAAATTCAACGCCGGCAAGCGTCTTGATTTTTCACCGGAAGGAGGAACAGAAGCAATGTATGATAAGGATCATGGATACGTTAAAATGGATTTACCACCACTCTCGTCAACAGTGTTTCTGTGCAAACTGTAAATTCAGACCATTATTTATCCGGTAATGCACACAAAGGGATGCGAAAAATTTTCCTTATTCACGGCTCGTTTTATCTTTGTGTTTTATTTAGTATTGGCAACATGCAGGAGGTTTATTATTAATATAGTCTGTTATAGTGGTAATTAAGAAAGAATGCTGAATTTTATCAGAGAAAATATTAACGGGATCCTGGGTACGGTGGTTTTTCACCTGCTTATAATAGTTGTATTTATGGCTGCCAGGCTATCTTCTGTTCCTGATCCGCAAGAAGAGTCCATGCTGATAGAATTTGAATTAGACGTCAGCGAAGAGGAGTTCAGGGCGCTTACAGAGTCGCTGATGGCTGAAAGAGACAATCTTCAGCAGGAAAATCAGAGTCATCAGCAGAGCCGGAATATTGCAGTTAATGTATCTGAAGAAAGACCAATTCCTGATAATTTCAGGGAAATGTCGTCAGAACAGTTAGAGAATCTTGACCAGCGGATGAATGATATATTGAATGATGCTGCCAACGGAATAATGCCTGAACTAGAGCAGCCGGAATTCAATTTTGAACAACAACCTGAAATTATAAGTCAGGAAGATCACAACAGTGATGAGCCATATAAGGGGCCAACTACAATTACCTATGATCTGCAGGGGAGGAACCACCTGCGTATACCTGTTCCTGTTTATAAATGCCCTGATGGCGGCATTGTTGAGGTTAATATCGATGTGGATAAACAGGGCCGTGTTATAAGGGCAACGATTGACGGAAATCCGACCGGGTTTAATGAAATCTGTATTTTTGAAACAGCCATTGAAGCATCAATGGCCAGCAGGTTTGAGGAAAAATTGGATGCACCACCGGTTCAGACAGGAACGATCACCTTTTATTTTCAGCATCAGTAAATAATTATAAAACCATCTTTGGTTTTTGAATACTAATTTTTACTTAATTTGCTAAATAATTGAATCAGAAACCGGATCAGATCACGACCGGGAACATTTTGGAAAACTAACAACTGGTATTTGTTACTTATGGATAAAAAGCGATTGATAGTCAGCATGGACAAGCTGCCTGACGGTGTTGCAGAGGCGATAAAGAAAAAGTATCCCGGGGGATGGGCGGACTATGTTTTTAAGGTTCCCAAGGGGAGTGACGATTTCTTTTACGCCATAACAGTTGATACCAAGGATGCAAGTTATCTTGTTAAGGTAAACGTAAAGATTGATTCTGTGGTTGATAATGACGAAAAGGATCCGGTGGACGATGATATCGAGATAAATCCCGACGATGAATCACTGGCCGAAGATCCGGATGATCTGGATGACTGAGAACCTCCTCCCTTTCCACATGAGCTCTCCCAAAAAGAATTTGTGTAAACCCGTGTAGTTGTAGGGTTAATTTATTTATTCTATATTTATAATTGAATTCACGAAGTCAGCAATGGAGCCAATAAATATTAACGGTACTAACAGAACACCTTTTGTCAGTTTGGATCCATCGGGTAAGTTCAGAATAAGGGGCAGGTCGATTCATGAGAACCCTTCCAAGTTCTTTGATCCGTTGATTCAATGGGTTGAGGCCTATCTGAAAAATCCCTGTGAGACACTTGTGTTTGATATTGAACTTGAGTATTTCAACTCGGGGTCGTCGAGGTATATACTTGATATTTTGAGACTTCTGATGGAGAAGCAGGAAGGTAATAAACTTATAGTAAACTGGTATTATGAAGATGGTGATGACGATCTGCTTGAGCGGGGTCAGTATTATGAATCGATACTTAACACAAAATTCAATTTCATTGAATTTCAATAAAAATATTTTCCCCTTCCCTCTCCTCTTTTTCAATTTCAAAGGCCATCTTCCAGCTTATCCTGTGGTCATGCTGCTCAAGCAGTTCACCAATGCATCCTGAACAAATTTCTTCCTGTGCATTGATTTTTCTGCATCGTTTACAAAGATGATCACTTTGATTCTTATCCATATTGCGAAATATTGAGAATTTGATTTATACTCTGTTTTACGCCTCCGGCAACGCTATTGTTACGGTTTCATCTCTGTTTTTAAACAGAGTGGAAATAGTAACCCTTTCGGAGAAAGATACAGATCCGGTTCCCTGACCAAAATGGAATACTTTGAAATGTGAAGGAGACCGGATGTTTCCGGTTCGGCATTGATGTTGTATCAGGCATGAATATAGAAGTTGTCGCCCTTATCAGAGGAAAAGATCTTCATCGTTGCTGAACAGTAGCTTGCAGACCATTGGCTCTCCTGTAGGATTCCGGTTATATGCGGCCGGTGAATACCCGGTGTCAATAGTCCAGACTTCAATATCCGGGTATCTTGCGGCCAAAAGAAGAGCCGACAATGTGAATGGCTTCGGTCCTGCCGGCAATATCGATACGTGATAGTCCAGCCGAAGCTTCATAGTAAGTGATGTAAGGAGATCATCTGTTTTTTTCAGATCTGTAACCGGATACTTGTAAATATGATCATCAGGAAGGCTCCCGAGAATTTTTTTATTGTTCCGGGTTACCCTGTCAGCATAACGACTGTCAAAGGCGGGATCAGAATAAAATGCAAAAAGCGAATGGTAATTAAGCTTTTCAATAACAGTGGAAGTAAGATACTTTTCATACCCAAGTCCCAGGATTACAGCACGTGGTTTCTTTGATTTGATATTAGCTTTAAGCAATCCCCGTGGTGCTGCAAGAATTTGCCTGGCAGGTGAATCAAGTGGTTCTGAGAAGACAGCTGATGTATATGAGAAAAAGAGTTCCAGATGGTCTATCCTTGGCTCATTAGATATGAAATATTTCAAAATTCCCGCATACCATAACTTGCTCATGCATGAATAATCCACAAGGATCCTGATACGACCTGAACAGCCTGAACTGTTGCATATTGCATCAAGTACCCTGTTGATCTTACCTGTATCACTTTCCGATTCCTCAATAAATTCAAAGCCTTCATCTCTGAAACGGTTGTCGTTTTTTTCCCGGTAAAGAAGATCTTTCTTGTCCTCAAAGGCAATTACGATCTTATTGTCAGCGTTAATTTCTATGCTGTCAATCAGGTATGAGCATCTGTTTTCGTATCCTGATGCGGCCAGGAAAAAGTCGAATTGCTCATTCTTTAGCTGATCAAAACCAACCTGATGGGTGAATATCAATTCCATTTTGTCATAAATATAGGAATTGTTATTAGTAATACTTGACTGAAACACCATTTTCATTTCATTTTTTCACAGGTTTTCTTGTGGTTTAGTTTTTTTTTATATGTTTGTATGTTTTATAACACATCTTTCTTTTATGATCAGAAAAGTTCTTATTGCAAACCGGGGTGAAATTGCTGTCAGAATAATACGTTCCTGCCGGGAAATGGGAATCAAAACTGTGGCTGTTTTCTCCGATGCCGACAGAAAATCGATGCATGTAAGGTATGCTGATGAAGCTATTCATATCGGGCCTTCTCCATCATCAGAAAGTTACCTTGTTAAAGAGAAAATCATTAATGCTGCAATAGCTACCGGGGCTGATGCCATACATCCCGGATATGGTTTTCTTTCTGAAAATGCAGATTTTGCAGAGCTTGTACGTAAAGAGGGTTTAATCTTTATCGGCCCCCCTGCAGAAAGCATAAGGCTGATGGGTGACAAGATTTCGGCAAGAAAGATAATGACCAGGGCAG
>SL_3KL_010_SEDDRAFT_10001344_pt1 | contig 22217 bp, 18 predicted proteins | sample SodLakKL_010_SED_2_FD_10381 | JGI IMG/M metagenome (IMG submission 10381) | reverse complement strand
CCTGAGAGTCTCAAGGATCTGGTGGCGCCCGCCACTCTCATGGGTCTCCCTCTCGTCCTCGTCATGCTCCAGCCGGACCTGGGGACTGCGCTGGCCTTCGTGGGAATCCTCTTCGCCGGACTCTACTGGGCGGGAACCCCTCCGCTGCTTCTCTTCCTCCTGGCCTCCCCGGGAATCGCCCTGATCCTGGCCTTCAGCACCATGGTGTGGTCGGCCTACTTCGTGGGCCTCATCGTCCTCATCTATCTCTTCAGGTATCGGCTGTACCTGGCCGAGTCGGTGGGGATCCTCCTGGCCAACCTCGCCGCCGGGACAGTGGCGAATCCCCTCTGGGGTCAACTCGCAGACTACCAGAAGAATCGCCTGCTCGTGTTCCTGGATCCTGGTATGGACCCCCGGGGCGCAGGATGGAATCTCATTCAGTCCAAGGTGGCCATCGGGAGTGGTGGACTCACCGGAAAGGGCTTCACCCAGGGGACACAGAAGCGCCTCGACTTTCTGCCCGAACAGCACACGGACTTCATCTTCAGCGTGATCGGAGAGGAGCTCGGGTTCATCGGCTCGGTCCTTGTCGTCCTGGGCTTCGGGTTCCTCCTCTTTCGCCTGGTTCGGATGGCGGAGGCGGTCGACGATCCCTTTGCCGGCCTGGTTCTCTTCGGTATCTTCGGTGCTTGGCTCGTGCACATCTTCATCAACATCGGGATGACGATCGGGCTGGTCCCCATCACGGGGATTCCACTCCCGTTCCTGAGCTATGGGGGGACCTTCCTCCTGACCTGTTGGGCATTCACAGCGCTGGCCGTTCGACTCGCCCAGGAGGACTGATCCGACACGGGACGACCCTCTGGAGGTTCATCGCATGTCTTGGTTCCGGAAAGCGAAAAAACCCCTGCGTGCCGAAGATCGGAGGGATGTGCCCTCCGACGTTTTCGACAAGTGTGAGGGGTGCGGAGAGATTCTCTATCGGGAGAAGCTCACCCGGAATCTCCACGTCTGTCCCGAGTGCCGACATCACACCCGGGTCGGAGCAGAGGTCTACCTCAGGATCTTCACCGACGAAGGATCGTTCGAAGAGATGGACGCCGGGATGCAAAGTGCGGATCCCCTCGAGTTCTCCGATCTCAAGGCCTACGCAGATCGGCTCGAGGCCACGCGTCGAAAGACGGGGCGCAACGATGCGGTGGTCACGGGTACGGGAACTCTCGAACGGATTCCGGTGGCTCTGGCGGTGATGGACTTCACCTTCATCGGGGGATCCATGGGGTCGGTGGTGGGTGAGAAGATCGCCAGGGTGGGTCGGTTGGCCCTTGCCGAGGAGCGCCCCTTCATCGTGGTGTCGGCTTCAGGTGGTGCCCGGATGATGGAGGGGATCTACTCGCTCATGCAGATGGCCAAGACCTCGGCGGTCCTGGCCCAACTTCATGAGGCCGGCATTCCGTTCTTCTCCATTCTCACGGATCCCACGACCGGCGGGGTCACGGCTTCCTTCGCCATGCTGGGGGACGTGAATCTGGCCGAGCCCGGTGCTCTCATCGGATTCGCCGGACCCCGGGTCATCGAAGAGACGATCAAGCAGGAGCTTCCCGAGGGCTTTCAGCGCTCCGAGTTTCTCCTGGAACACGGGATGGTGGATCGGGTCGTGGACCGCCGCGAGATGCGCGAGACCGTAGTTCGCCTCCTGCGGCACATCTGGGCGCCGGCCGGGGAACTGGAGGAGTGATCGGAAGGGCCTCTTCTCCCGGTACGAGCGAAAGGACCGGATCCCCGGTTGTGCCCCGGGGAGGGCCGGAGTTCGACCCCCTCTCGGCCGATCTCTTTCCGCCTCTTCCTTCGGCGGTGCAGTGGGGGCTGGAGCGCACGCGCCGAATCCTTTCTGGGGTAGGCAACCCGCTTTCGAGCATCCCGGTGTTGCATGTCGGGGGAACGAACGGGAAGGGTTCGGTGGCCCGGATCTGGGCCTCGATCCTGAAGGCCTCCGGGCTCCGGGTGGGGCTCTATTCTTCTCCCCATCTGGTTTCGTTCCGGGAACGCTTCCTGGTTGGAGGCCGTCCCGTCCCCGACGACCTGCTCCGAGAGCTTGCGGTCCAGCTCCGGCCCTTCCTCATCCAACAGGAACCGTCCTACTTCGAAGCGACCACCGCCCTGGCCTTCCTGGCCTTCGAGCGCGCCCGAGTCGACGTCGCCGTCATCGAGGTGGGGTTGGGGGGCCGGCTGGATGCCACGAACGTCGTGTCTCCGGTCCTCACGGCCATCACCAACGTGGATCTGGACCACCGGGAATTCCTGGGCGACTCCGTAGCGGAGATCGCCTGGGAGAAGGCCGGCATTCTCAAGTCGGGTGTTCCGGCGTTCACGGCGTCCCGGAACGAAGAGGTGCTTCAGCTCCTGGGTCGGGAGGCTGCAACGCTGGGGGTGCCCCTGAGCCGGATCTCGACTCCGGAGGGCGAGGTGTCGCTCCAGGGAACTCGTTTCCGCCTCCGGACGCGCCGTTGGGGCGACCTGCATCTCAGGTCGCCACTGATCGGGATGCACCAACTCGAGAACCTGGCCCTGGCGGTCCGCTCGCTGGAAGCCCTTCCGCCCCGCTTCCCACTCCCTGTCGATGCGGTCCGAGTCGGGGTGTCCAACGCTCGGGTTCCCGGTCGCTTTCAGGTGGAGCGGGAGGGGGACCGCACCTGGATTCTGGATGTGGCCCACAACCCACCGGCGGCTCGAGCCCTGGCCGACACGCTGAGACGGGTCTCTCCCTCCGCTCCGCGCGTGGGCGTGCTGGGAATCATGGCCGACAAGGATCATCTAGAAATCCTTCGGGCCCTGGCTCCCGAACTGGACCGGATCGTTCTCACGGTACCCTCCCGGATCCCCGAGGCCCGCCGCTGGGACCCCGAAGTGGTCCGGGCCGAGCTTCTCTCCGAGGTCGCCCTGGAGGTACAGGTCGAGCCGACGGCGGAGGAGGCCTTCAGGTCGGCCCGGACAGGTGCCGGGGACGCCGGAACCGTGCTGGTGTCGGGCTCCTTCGGCCTGGTCGGAGAAGCCCTCCGATTCCTGGACCGCATCCCTCCGGAAGCCTTGCCCCCCTCCTCGGAATTCGGGTAGATTCGCGCCATGTCAAGAGCCAAGGATTTCGCCCGACTCCCCGGTTTTCGGGATTTCCCCCCCGAGGAGATGGCCCTCCGCTCCCACATCTTCCGTGCCTGGCGCCGGGTCTCCCGCCGATATGGGTTTCTGGAATACGACGCGCCTCCCCTCGAGCCTCTGGATCTCTATGTGGAGAAGAGTGGTGAGGAGATCGTAGGACAGCTCTACAATTTCACTGACAAGGGCGACCGGGAGGTGTCCCTGCGACCGGAGATGACCCCGTCGCTCGCCCGGGTCCTGGGGGAGCGAAGCCGGGCCATGCCGAAGCCGATCCGCTGGTTTTCCATACCTCAGCTCTTCCGCTACGAGCGTCAGCAGAGAGGCCGGCTGCGAGAGCATTTCCAGTGGAACGTGGACCTGCTGGGGTCCGACGCCGTCGAGGCAGATGCCGAGATCCTGGCCGTGGCCCTGGACGGGCTCCGGGAGCTGGGGCTGGGTCAGGACGAGATCCGGGCCCGGGTATCGGACCGACGCCTTCTGGCCGCCCTGCTCGCCAGCCTTGGAGTCCCTGACGGGTCTCTCCTGGCCACCTATGCCGTGGTGGACAAGATCGAGCGGGAGCCCGAGGAGAGAATTCGTGAACTCCTGACCGAACAGGTGGGGCTGGAGCCCGCCGCCGTCGAGGGGATCATCCAGCTCTTTCAGGCACCCGACCTGGATGAGGTGAGCCGGAGATTCTCAGAGGACGAGGAGGTGGCCCGACACCTGGACCAGATGCGTGAGTTCCTCCAGGTGATGGAAGAGCTGGGGCTGGGCGAGTACGTGGACTTCGACCTTACCATCGTTCGTGGGCTGGCCTACTACACGGGCATCGTGTTCGAGGTCTTCGACCGTGCGGGCGAGTTCAGAGCCATCTGCGGTGGGGGGCGCTACGACCGACTCCTGGAACTGGTGGGGGGAGAATCGCTCCCGGCCGTGGGGTTCGGCATGGGTGATGTGGTGCTCACGGACCTCCTCCAGGAGCGCGGGCTCGCCCCCGACTATCGTCGGGAGGTGGATCACTTCATCGTGGTGATCGGGGAGGACCAGTCTCCCCTGGCCCGCAGGGTGGCCCGAGCTCTCCGTGGGAAGGGACGCAGCGTGGTGTACGGGATCCGGGGTCAATCCGTTCGCAAGCAGTTCTCGGCGGCGGCCAACGAAGGGGCCCGGGAAGTCATCATTCTGGGACCCGACGAAGTGAAGCGGGAGCAAGCGGTCCTCCGCGACATGGAAACCGGCGAAGAGACGGAAGTGCCCCTGCAGGCCCTCCTGGAGGGTGACCCCAAGGAGGGTTGAGGCGGTGGCAGAAGGAGACGCGTTCCGGGAGACCCGGAAGGACATGGAGCGGGCGATCCGCCGCCTCAACGTCCTGGAATACGTGATCATGGTGGCCGCCGTTCTGGTCGCGCTGGCCGGGGGAGGTCTGGTCGCCTTCCTCCTCAGTGCCGGATCAGACCTCCCGCTACGACCCACCTGGGCCGTGATCTCCCTCCTTCTCATCGTCATCCCCGCGGCCGCCGTGTTTGGGCGAGAGCGGAGGAGGACGGCCCGGGAAAAGGCGGAAAATGGGAGCCGGGATTCCGGGTCTCCGCCCACCCCGCGACGCAGTGATCCAGCCGAACCCAACGATGGAGAATAGATGGCCGACGACAAGGCGCTGACCCGAAGAGAGGACGATTTCAGCGCGTGGTACAACGAGGTGGTGCAACGGGCCGAACTGGCCGATCACTCTCCCGTCCGGGGGAGCATGGTGATTCGGCCCTGGGGGTATGGGATCTGGGAGCGCATGCAGCGCGCCCTGGACGACATGTTCAAGGCCACCGGGCATGAAAATGCCTACTTTCCCCTTCTCATTCCCATGAGCTTCATCGAGCGGGAGAAGGAGCACGTGAAGGGGTTCAAGCCCGAGTTGGCCGTGGTGACCCACGCGGGGGGGAAGGAGCTNGAGGAGCCGCTGGTCATCCGCCCCACCTCCGAGACGATCATCTATTCCATGTACGCCAAGTGGATNCAATCGTACCGGGACCTTCCGCTGAAGCTCAACCAGTGGGCCAACGTCATGCGTTGGGAACTCCGGACCCGGCTCTTTCTACGGACCTCCGAGTTTCTCTGGCAGGAGGGCCATACGGCCCATGCCACCGATCAGGAGGCTCAGGAGGAGACCCGTGAGATGCTCGGGGTCTACCGGACCTTCATGGAGGACTGGATCGCCATGCCGGTCGTCACCGGACTGAAGAGCGAATCGGAGAAGTTCGCTGGAGCCGTCCGGACCTACACGTGCGAAGCCATGATGCAGGACCGGCGGGCTCTCCAGGCAGGCACCACCCACCACCTGGGCCAGAACTTCTCTCGTCAGTTCGACCTTACCTTCCAGAGTGAAGAGGGCGTAGAGGAGTACGCCTGGAATACGTCGTGGGGCGTCTCCACCCGACTGGTGGGGGGGATGGTGATGACGCACGGCGACGACACCGGAATCATCGTCCCACCCCGGCTCGCCCCGACGCAGGTGGTGATCGTTCCGATCTATCGGAAGGATAGCGAGCGCACCGGTGTGGTGGAGAAGGCGGCCCAGATGCGGGATCGTCTCGCGGCCGAGGGCGTTCGGGTCCGGGTGGACGACCGCGATCACCTGAACCCCGGCGCCAAGTTCTGGGAGTGGGAGCGAAAGGGCGTGCCGTTTCGGATCGAGATCGGGCCCCGGGACCTGGCCAAGGAACAGGTCGTCGTGGTCGGGCGCGTCACCGCCGAGGGGGCGGATCGGAAGGCCTTCCTCCCCGAAGCCCAGGCGGTTGTCGAGATGCCCCAACGTCTAGAGGAATTCCAGCTTCAGCTTCTCGAGACGGCCCGCGCCCGACGGGAGGCCCACTCCCATCGTGGTGTCCAGTCCATCGACGAGCTGAAGGAAGTCCTGGAGGGCCCAGGTGGTTTCGTGTACACCGGGTGGAGCGGTGACCCGGAGGTGGAGGATCGAGTGAAGGCCGAGACCGGCGCGACCCTTCGTTGTATTCCCGACCCCGACTTCCAGTCGACCGAGGTCCCGGACCGCTGCGTGGGTGGTGGAGAGGCCCGCATGGAGGCGATGTGGGCGAAGGCCTATTGATGGAGAGGGAATTCGAGTCACCTTTCTCGTCCGGCACCCCCTCGACGGGCTCGGGTTCGGGGGACCGGGGCATCGATGGCTTCGGGCCCGGGTTCATCCGCCAGGGTGGGGTTCTCGAGTGCCGGGAGGTTTCGCTCGAGGAGCTGGCCGAGAGGTTCGGTACGCCACTCTACGTCTATGACTCCCAGGGGATCGCCGACCGGGTGCGCGCCTTCCAGAAGGCCTTCCAGGGAGTGGACTTTCTTCTGGCCTACTCGGTGAAGGCCAACGGAAACGTGGCGATCCTGGATCGCATCGGTGCGCTCGGGGCCGGGGCCGACATTGTCAGCGGGGGAGAGCTCCACCGGGCCCTCACCGCCGGGATCCCGTCCGAGAGGATCGTTTTCGCCGGGGTGGGAAAGAGTGAAGAGGAGATGGAGCTAGCGCTCGAGGCGGGGATCTACTCTTTCCACGTGGAGAGTGCAGGAGAACTCCGCCTCCTGGAGTCCGTGGCCGCCCGGCGGGACCTCACCGCTCCGGTGGGCATCAGAGTGAACCCCGATGTGGTGTCGCCCACCCCCCACGAGTACACTCGGACCGGGCACGCGGCCTCCAAGTTCGGAGTTCCTGTGGAGCAGGCGCTCGAACTCTACCGGACCGCTCGGGAGTCCCCTCACCTGAATCTCCGGGGCATCGACGTTCACATCGGATCTCAGATCGTCGAGGTGGACCCCTACCTGGAGGCCCTCGACACGGTCCTGGCCATGGTCGATGAGCTCGGGGCCGAGGGTCTCGAGTTCGAGTATCTGGATCTGGGTGGAGGCTTCGGCGTGGGGTACGAGGGGGAAGCAGGCCTCCCATTGGAGGCACTGGCCCGGGCCGTCGTGCCCCGCCTTGCGTCTCGTGGACTTCGACTTCTGGTGGAACCCGGTCGAGCCATCGTAGGTCCGGCCGGGGCGCTCCTGACGAGGGTGCGGTTCAGAAAGCGCTCCGGAGGCAAGACCTTCGTCATCACCGATGGAGGGATGACCGAGCTCCTTCGCCCTTCCCACTACGGTGGGTGGCATCGCATCGAGTTGGTCACGCAGCGCGAGGATGCCCCGGTGGCGCCCGTCGACGTGGTCGGACCGGTCTGTGAGACGGGCGATTTTCTGGCTCGGGATCGGGAGCTGTCCGTTCCGGAGCCAGGGGACCTGCTGGCTGTGGGAACGGCGGGAGCCTACGGTTTTTCCATGTCTTCGAACTACAACGCCCGCCTCCGACCCGCCGAGGTCATGGTGGAGGACGGCCAGGTCCACCTGATCCGAAAGCGGGAGACGGTGGACGACCTTCTTCGGGGTGAGGTGATTCCGCCCCGGACCCCAACCCCAGGAACCGACGAGTCATGAGCGACGCGACGACCGGTCACCTCGACGGCCCCCACCAGCGGATCCTGATCCTGGATTACGGATCCCAGTATACCCAGCTCATCGCCCGGCGAATCCGGGAAGAGCGCGTGTTCTGTGAGATCCATCCGCCGGACCGCTCCCTGGAATGGATCCGTGAGTGGAATCCGGCCGGGATCATCCTCTCCGGGGGACCTGCGTCGGTATACGATGAGGGAGTTCCGGGAATGGATCCGGGGCTCCTCCAGCTGGGTGTGCCCCTCCTGGGGATCTGCTACGGGATGCAGCTCATCGCCCACCTGGAAGGGAGAGCTGTTCAGAACGGAACCCGGGAGTATGGTCGAGCCGATCTCCGGGTCCTCGACTCCGACGATCTCTTCGAGGGCTTCGATGCCGACGAGACCACCCGGGTGTGGTGCTCTCACGGAGACCATGTGGATGAGCCTCCCGAGGGGTATCGGGCGCTGGCCTCGACGGCCACCCTCCCGGTGGCCGCCTTTCGGGCCGAGGACCGGGAGATCTATGGGGTGCAGTTCCATCCGGAGGTGGCCCACACGCTCAGAGGGGAGGAAATTATTTCCAACTTCCTCTTCAAGGTTTCCGGGTGTGAGCCGTCCTGGACTCCGGGAGCGTTCGTGGAAGAGTCGGTGGCACGGATCGCGGAACAGGCTGGGGATGCCGAGGTGATCTGTGGTCTCTCCGGGGGGGTGGACTCTTCCGTGGCGGCTGCGCTGGTCCACCGGGCCGTAGGGGACCGTCTCACCTGCATCTTCGTCGACAATGGCCTGCTGCGAAAGGACGAACGCACCAGTGTGGAGCGGACGTTTCGGCGCCACATGGGGATCCGCCTCGTGGTGGTGGACGCGCGGAAGGAATTCCTGAAGGCGGTCGAAGGGATCATCGATCCCGAAGAGAAGCGCAGGGCCATCGGGAACACCTTCATCCAGATCTTCGAGAGGACGGCCAAGGAGGAGGGGAAGGGGGCTCGGTTCCTGGTGCAGGGGACCCTCTATCCCGACGTCATCGAGTCGGTGTCCACGGGGGGCCCCTCGGTCACGATCAAGACCCATCACAATGTGGGTGGGCTCCCCGAGGACATGCCCTTCGAACTGATCGAGCCCCTTCGGGAGCTCTTCAAGGATGAAGTCCGGAACGTGGGGCGGGAGCTCGGGCTTCCCGAGGACTTCGTGGGAAGACATCCGTTCCCGGGACCCGGGCTTGGGATACGGGTTCTGGGCGAGGTGCGGGAGGACCGGCTCTCGGTCCTTCGGGAGGCCGACGCCATCTACCTGGAGGAGATCCGCGACGCGGGTCTATACGACGAGATCTGGCAGGCCTTCGCGGTGCTGCTCCCGATCCACTCGGTGGGTGTCATGGGAGACAGCCGTACCTATGAGAACGTGATCGCCCTCCGGGCCGTCACCTCCCGCGACGGGATGACCGCCGATTGGTACCACTTTCCCCACGAAGTCCTGAGTCGGATCTCCACCCGGATCATCAACGAGGTGTCCGGGGTGAATCGGGTAACCTATGACGTGAGTTCCAAGCCTCCGGCCACCATCGAGTGGGAATAGTCACGGAGAAGTGGTCGGAGTGAGAGACGGCACGACTCAGGCGTCGGGTCCGAGCCAGGCCTCGGCCTCCATCTCCACCATCATCTCCGGGTCCACGAGTCCCTTCACCTCCACCAGAGTGGTGACCGGAGGGGCGGCGGCGAAGACCTCACCGTGGGCTCGGCCCACGGCCTCCCATGTCTCGACGTCGGTGACGTAGATTCGGGTGCGGATCACCTGGGTGACCGAGCCCCCGAGGGCCCGCAGGGCCTCGGAGACGATCTCGAGGCAACGCACCATCTGCCGATAGGGATCCCCTGGGGCATGGGTGGTTCCATCGACGTTCACAGGTGCGGTTCCGGAGACGAGGATCCGATTCCCGGCGCGGAGGGCGCGGCAATACCCCACGGTGGCAGCCCACTGGGCGCTCGTGGGGAGGCGGGTCACCCCCGTCTGCGATGAGTCTGGAGACGCCTGGGAAGGGTTCTCTGGAGATGGCATTGCGTTTGCAGTTGAAGGTAGATTGGATGCAGGGCGGGTTGGAGCCTGCGAGGGTGGAAAAGACCGATCGACGGGGTGCGCAGCGCCCCCGCTCACATACGTCAATCAAAAGGTAGAAAATCGTGGAGAGAAGCGCGAAGAGGTTCTGGATTCCTGGATGGATGGCTGGACTCGCCGTACTCTTCCTGGCCGCTCCGGCCCAGGGGCAGGTGGCGTGGGACGGCCCCCTCATGGTGGCCCCCAATTCGCCGGCCGGTTGGGGAGTCTACCTCGTGGACCCGGGCCCCGGTCCCGGCGATGGGATCGGGATTCTCTCCACATGGAGGGGAGATTCGGCACCGGGGGGTCTGGGGTACCGGGTAGGTCTGGCGGAAGGACGGCGGGGAGGGCTCAGCGTCTACGGCGGCCTCGATGCCTCAGGGTTCCTCGTGCGGGAATCTCCCGATTTCCCTCTGGATGTGCTCTGGGTCACGGGAGCGGGACTGGGGGTCGGCCATGACGTCCTGCTGAGCTTTCCCCTGGGGGCGTCCATCGGCCGGGACTTCGAGACCGATGGCGTGTGGTTCAACCCCTACATGACGCCCCGCGTCGTGCTCGACGCCTGGTTTGGAGGAGACCGTCCCTCCGACGAGTTGAGTCTGGGTCTGGCCGTGGATCTGGGGATCGACATGGCCTTCGATCCGGGTTGGGCGATTCGCTTCGCCGGATCCCTCGGTGACCGCAGGGGCCTGGCCATCGGAATGAGCTTCCGGATCCGGTGACGGGACAGGACCGCTGGAAGGAGGGGAGGAGGAAAGGGAGAGGGCGTCAGCGGCCTGCCTCCTCCTCCTCCTCCTCTGCTTCCGCCGCTTCCACTTCTTCCTGGAGAGCCCGGGAGACCTCGTCCGCGACTTCGTTCCAGATTTCGTTCATGAACGGCACGTTCCGTCCGTGAACGCGGACGAATTCCCGGAGGTCGTCCTCGGTGACACCTCGCTCACTCAGAATGCGGTTTCGCTCCGCTTCGGGTAGCCGGGCCGACTCCCACTCCATGGCGGCGAGTCTCAATTCGGTGTACGTCGCGACGAAGGTGTCCCGATCCAACTCCGCTTCGCCTTCGGATTCCGGGAAGCCCAGGTCGCACCCGGAGAGGGTCGCGAGGAGGAGGAAGAACACAGCGAGCCCTGGGAGCCGAAGCGTCGAACCGGGATGCCGGGGAGTTGTCACCAGGATTCGTGGGCCTTTTCCGTTCACGGCAGTCTGAGACCGGGACGGAGTTCTGAAGCGGAGCGGATCGGCATGGACCCTGGAAGGTGTGTGACTCACGGGACGGGGGTCAAGGTCGAAGGGACTCGGCGGATCTGGTTGCCCGGGCCCTTACCGCAGGAATACCTTTTCGGGTCGGGTTGTACCCTGGAAGGCTGTTGAAGAAACAGAGGGGCCACCCCGACTCACCACACTCAGGCTCCAGGCCCCGAAGCTCCCCCCCGATCACACCTGCCGACCGCCGGCCCGCCGGCTTCAACCCTGACCCCGGACACCGATGACGCATCGTTCTCCCCTCTGGCTCTCCCTCGTCGCGCTCTTCGCTCTCCTGGTTCCTTCGGTCCACGGCCAGGACGTGCCCACTCCAGCCCAGGTGCTGGGGTACGAGATCGGTGACAGGTTCACGACCACGGCGGGTGTCGAACGCTACATGGAGGCCTTGGCCGAGGCCTCCGAACTGGTCACGGTCGACACCTATGGGACGACCATCGAGGGTCGTCCCTTGCTGCAGGCGCTTGTGGCGAGCCCGGAGCACCGCGCCCGGCTGGATGAGATCCTTCAGGCGAATCGGGAACTCATGAACCCGGAGACGTCCGAGAGTCGAGCGAGGGAAATCGCCGCCAGCAACCCGGCGGTGGCCTATTTCACCTACGCGGTGCATGGAAACGAAAGCTCCTCCCCGGAAGCCGCCATGTGGACGGCGTACGATCTGGCCACAGGAGATCCCAGCGTCGAGGGCGTGCTGGATTCGGTGATTGTCGTGATCGACCCGGTGGCCAACCCCGACGGACGAGACCGGTACGTGAACTTCTACCGTGCGACCGCTCAGCTCCGGGACAACCCGAACCCCGAGATCCGGGAGCGGCGCGAGCCGTGGCCCGGGGGGCGGACGAACCACTATCTCTTCGATCTGAACCGGGACTGGGCCTGGCTGAGCCAGCAGGAGACCCGGGATCGCCTGGTCCGGATCCATCGATACAACCCTCAGGTCCACGTGGACTTCCACGAGATGGGGTACACCTCGAGCTACTTCTTCTTCCCGGCCGCGGAGCCCATCAACGACATCTTCCCGGACCACATCCTGGAGTGGGGACGCCGATTCGGGGAGGGAAACGCCCGAGCCATGGACTCCGAGGGCCTCCTCTACTACACGGGTCAGAACTTCGACCTCTTCTATCCAGGGTACGGCGACTCGTATCCCTCTCTCATCGGCGCGGTGGGCATGACCTACGAGCAGGGGGGCGGTGGGTTCGGGGGCCGCATCATTGAGCGACCCGACCGGACCCACCTCACGCTCCGTGACCGGGCCTTCGGCCATCGGACCACCGGAAACGCGACGCTCTGGACCGCGGCTCGGGGGAAGACGGATCTCCTCCTGGGGTTCGCCGGCTTCCACAGGGAGATCGATGAGGGCCTCCAGGACATCTACCTGGTTCCAGGTGACGATCCCACCCGGGCGGAGGCACTGGTCAGGCTCCTCCGGGATCATGGGATCGAAGTCGAACGCACCGGTTCGGAAGTGTCGCTTCCCATGGAGCCCCATCCTGGGTTCAGCGGCCGAGATCTGCTTCCGGAGGGGAGCTTTCGGGTGAGAGTTCGTCAGCCCCGGGGGCGACTCGCCGGAGCCCTGCTTCGTCCGGACAACCTACTCGAGGGGACCTCCTCCTACGACATCACCGCCTGGGCGCTCCCCTACGCCTTCGGGGTCCAGGCCTATTCCAGTCAGACGACCGGAGGGGAGGACTGGGAGCCGGTCGGTCAGGTCGCGGATCGGATGGGAGCGGACCTTCCCCCGGGCGGAGCCTACGGATATCTCCTGCCGCCGTCCTTCCACCATGCACGGGGGCTGGTGGATTTCCTCGAGGAGGGGGGCCGGGTCTACGCAATGGCCGACACCTTCTCCACGGAGGGGATCGACTATCCCCGGGGGACCTTGTTCTTCCCCCGGGGGCGCAATGACGATCTGGACGGCCTGCTCAGAGATTCGGGACTGGCCTCGGCGGTGACCCCCATCGTCAGCGGGTTCGTGACCCGAGGCACCGACCTGGGCACCAACGATGCGGCTCCCCTTGAGCTTCCTCGCCTGGCGCTCCTGGGCGGACCGGGTAGCTCGGCCGGCGGCTTCGGAGCCCACTGGTTCTTCCTGGAGCAGGTGCTGGACCTCCCGTTCGACGCGTTGAATCTCTCGGACGTGAGTGGGCTCGACCTGTCAGTGTACGACGTGATCGTGGTGCCCCCCGGAAATCCGCTCTCAGAGTTGTCCGAGGGGGGCCTGGACGGACTTCGCGACTGGGTTCGGGCAGGCGGAACTCTGGTGGCGACCGGCAGTGCGGCCCACTCCCTTGCGAGCCCCATTGCGGAGATCGAACGGCGCGAGGAGCTCGATGAAGAGGAGGATGAGAGGGAGGCTCGGCTCCAACGGGCCCTGATGAGCCGGGAGGAGCGAGAGACCGAGGCTTGGCTCGAACGGGTGCCCGGGACCATCCTGAAGGCGGTGATGGATCCGGATCATCCGGTCAGCTTCGGCGCCGCGGCCGATGGACACGAGGATCGGCTCTTTGTGCTCTCCACCGGGGTAGCATTCGAACCGACCGAAGAGTTCGAGTCGGTGGCACACCTGCCTGAAGGACTGGCACGGATTTCCGGAGTGATTTCGGAGGCGAACCTGGAGCGGCTGGACCGGAGTACCTGGCTCGCCGATCGCCGGCTCGGCTCCGGACGGGTGATTCTCTTTGCCGACGATCCGCTCTTTCGGATGTTCTGGTACTCGGGCTGGCAGCTCTACACCAACGCGATCCTGGTGGCCCCCCACTTCTGATCACACCAAGGCCGACGCATGGTCCGCACAGTATTTCTTCTGATCGTCAGTCTCGCGCTCCTGGGGACCCCGCTCCTTCAGGGATGCGCGGTGAACCCGGTCACCGGACAGCGGCAGTTCGTGCTGTTCACCGAGGGGCAGGAGATCCAGATGGGCCGGGAGGCGGACCGGGACATCACGGCCTCGCTGGGGGAGTATGACGATCCGGAGCTCCAGGCCTGGCTGGATGACATGGGCCAGCGGATGGCCGCGATCTCCGAACGCCCCGATCTCCCCTGGACCTTTCGGATCCTGGACGACCCCACCATCAACGCCTTCGCGCTCCCCGGAGGATACATCTACATCACCCGGGGGATCCTGGCCCACATGAACTCCGATGCGGAGCTGGCCGGCGTCGTGGGGCACGAGATCGGGCACGTCACGGCACGCCACGGGGTGACCCGGGTGAGTCGGGCCCAGTTGGCCCAGGTGGGCCTGGGGCTGGGGATGGTGCTTGCGCCCGAGCTGCGACCCTTCGGCGAGGCCGCCGGGGCGGGTCTTCAGCTCCTCTTCCTCAGAAACTCTCGGGAGGCGGAGCGGGAGGCCGATGACCTGGGGCTCGGGTACATGTCCGCGGGGGACTACGACCCGAGGGCCGTGGCACGGGTGTTCGAGATGCTGGGACGGGCCTCCGGTGCCGAAGACGGGGACCGGATCCCCGGATTTCTCTCGACCCACCCGGATCCGCTGGAGCGTCGGGACCGGATCCTCGAGCAGACCACGGGCGACGATCCCATCTATCGGGGGTCCCGCGACGACCGGGCCGGCTTCCTGCAGCGTCTCGACGGGATGGTCTTCGGCACCAACCCACGGGAAGGCTACTTCCGGGACGGTGCCTTCTTCCATCCGGAGATGGCCTTCCGGATGGACTTTCCCCAGGAGTGGCGCACGGCCAACGCCAGGACCGAGGTCCAGGGGGTGAGTCCGCAGCAGGACGCCGTGGTGCTCATAGGCCTGGTGGACGAGGCCTCTCCCTCCGCGGCTCGACAGGCCTTCCTGGCCGGCCAGGGGATCACCACGGTGAGTCGCTCCGACGAACGGCTCAACGACCTTCCTGCTGCCTCGGCCGACTTTCGCGTGGAGGGAGACGGCTCGTCATTCCGCGGTCGGGTCGTCTTCGTGCGCCACGGGGACCTGACCTTTCGCCTTCTCGGGTACGCCACGCAGGCGAGTTGGAGTGCGCGCGAAGCTTCGGTCGGGCGGTCTCTCGCCTCCTTTCGGGCCGTCACCGACCCAGCGGTCCTGAACGTCCAGCCCCGACGGGTCGAGATCGTACGGACCGAGGGCGAGATGACGCTGGAGGGGTTCCTTCAGCGTCACCCCTCCACGGTGGACGCGCAGACCGTGGGGGTCATGAATGGCTTCCGTTCGGGAGACGTGATCCCGGCCGGGACCCCCATGAAGCGGATCGTGGGGGAGGGGCCCCCGAGGGACTGACGGGCCTGGACCGGACCGCTCTGGACGCGCCTGGCCCGGATCTTGTTTCTAACCTATTGCAGACCACTCCGTCGAGAGGTGCTTGTGCCGGAGCGGCGGTTCAAGCCGTCGGGCCGATCGCCACGCATATGCCGTTTCGGCAGACATGACTCGACGGTGTGATGTCTCGAGGAACACCTACGGAAACAGGGATCAGCCATGGCGAGTTTGGATCGACTGACGGTGAAGGCAGGTGAGGCCATCCAGAGTGCGGCTCGGACGGCTCGGGAAGAAGGTCACCCCGAGGTCGCCGGGGTCCACCTCCTGCAAGCGCTTCTGGAGCAGGAGGAGGGGATCGTACGTCCCGTCCTGGAGAAGGCCGATGCCCGGATGGAGCCGTTGCGAGAGGGGGTCGTCCAGGCCCTGGGACGCTACGGACGGGTCGAGGGCGGAACGGACCCCTCCCTCTCACGAGCCCTCCGCGGCGCCCTCCAGGTCGCCGAAAAGGAGGCTCGTGACAGGGGAGATGAGTACATCTCCACCGAACACCTCCTCCTGGGACTCACCGAGGAGAAGGACGATGCCGGTCGGATCCTCCGAGAAGCGGGCGTCACTCGGAAGGCCCTGTCGGCATCCCTGGAGCAGATCCGGGGCTCGCACCGGGTCACGGACCAGAATCCCGAAGACAAATACCAGGCGCTCGAGAAGTACGCCCGAGACCTGACGGATCTGGCCCGGGAGGGGAAGCTGGACCCCGTCATCGGGCGGGACGAGGAGATCCGCAGGGTGGTGAAGGTCCTGGGACGTCGGACGAAGAACAACCCGGTGCTGATCGGGGAACCCGGGGTGGGGAAGACCGCCATCGTCGAGGGATTGGCTCAGCGGATCATCGCCGGGGACATTCCGTCCTCTCTGGCAGAGAAGCGCCTCGTCCAGCTGGACATCTCCGCCATGCTGGCCGGAGCCAAGTTCCGTGGGGATTTCGAAGAGCGGATGAAGGCCGTCCTCAAGGAGGTCACCGAGTCGGACGGACGGTTCGTGGTCTTCATCGACGAGCTCCATACCATCGTGGGTGCGGGCGCCGCCGAGGGGGCCGTGGATGCGGGCAACATGCTCAAGCCCATGCTCGCCCGAGGCGAACTCCGACTCGTGGGCGCCACGACCCTGGACGAATACCGGAAGCACATCGAAAAGGACCCGGCGCTGGAGCGGCGATTCCAGCCCGTCTTCGTGGCTCCTCCCTCGGTGGAGGACGCCGTAGCTATCCTCCGGGGCCTCAAGGAGCGCTACGAGGTCCATCACGGCGTGCGGATCCGCGATGAGGCCCTCATTGCCGCCGCCAGGCTTTCGGACCGCTACATCGGAGGTCGCTTCCTTCCGGACAAGGCCATCGACCTCGTGGACGAGGCGGCGAGCCGACTTCGCATCGAGATCGACTCCCTTCCGCAGGAGATCGACGAGGTGGAGCGCAGGATCACCCAGCTGGAGATCGAGCGTCAGGCTCTGGCCACGGAGGAGGACCGGTCCGCCGTGGAACGCCGGGAGGCCATCGAGGAGGAGTTGGCCGAGCTCAGGGAGAAGAGTTCGGGGATGAAGGCGGAGTGGCAGTCGGAGAAGGATGCCATCACCCGCCTCCAGGGGCTCAAGGAGCGGATCGACGAGCTCCGCTCCGACGCGGAGCGGGCCACTCGATCCGGCGATCTCCAGCGGGCGGCCGAGCTCCAGTACGGGGAGATTCCCCGCACCGAACGGGAGGTTCAGGAGGCCGAGGCCCGCCTTCAGGAGCTCCAGGCCGACGGGAAGTTCCTGAAGGAGGAGGTCGACGCGGACGACATCGCCACCGTGGTCGGGGAATGGACGGGGATCCCCGTGAGCCGTCTCCTGGAGTCCGAGCGGGAACGTTTGACCCACCTCGAGGACCTTTTGTCCGAACGGGTCGTGGGTCAGAGAGAGGCGGTGGAGAGCGTTGCCAACGCCGTGCGCCGCGCTCGCGCTGGGCTCCAGGATCCGAACCGACCGGTGGGTTCCTTCATCTTCCTTGGTCCCACGGGGGTGGGGAAGACGGAGACGGCCCGGGCTCTTTCAGAGTTTCTCTTCGACGACGAGCGGGCCATGGTCCGCATCGACATGTCCGAGTACATGGAGAAGCACGCGGTAGCCCGTCTCATCGGGGCCCCTCCGGGATACGTCGGCTATGAGGAGGGGGGCCAGCTCACCGAGGCCGTCCGGCGCCGACCGCACGCGGTGATCCTCTTCGACGAGATCGAGAAGGCCCACGCGGACGTGTTCAACATCCTCCTGCAGATCCTCGACGACGGTCGCTTGACCGACGCTCAGGGGCGCACGGTGGACTTTCGAAACGCCGTCGTCATCATGACCTCCAACATCGGCAGCCAGTTCATTCTGGAGGAGGCGGAGACCGGTGATTGGGACGAGATCGACGAGAAGGTTCGACGGGAGATGCATCGGCACTTCCGCCCCGAGTTCCTGAACCGGATCGACGACATCATCATCTACCGTCCCCTGACCCGCGCCGACCTGCGCCAGATCGTGGACCTCCAGCTCGACCGGGTCCGGGCCCTCGCGGCGGATCTGGACGTGACGCTGGAGGTGGACGACGGGGTGAAGGACCTTCTGGCCGCGGAGGGATTCGATCCGGTCTTTGGAGCCCGGCCCCTCAAGAGAGTCATTCAGCAGCGAATCCAGAATTCCCTGGCCCTCCGGCTCCTCGAGGAGGATGTGGGGGAGGGAGCTGTGATCCGAGTGCTGGCCCCGGAGGCCGAGGGGCAAGATCTCCGGTTCCAGATCACTCGTCGTCCCGAGACTGCCCCCGCCTGAGCCCGCCCCGAGCCCGGACCTACCCTCAGGGCGGAGGAACTGACATCTTTTTTCCTCAGTTTCGACCGCCACCTTCGGCGGTCACGTCACCGAACTCGGTGATCCCTCTTCGAGGCTTCTGCATGCGTCTCACTCCATTGTCCTCCACCCTTCGAACCCTCCCCCTGGGTCTTCTGGCGGTGATTCTTTCACTCGGTGCCGCCGGGTGTGCCAGCTCGAGCTCTTCCCCCGAAATGGCCGGGACCCAACCACAGGTCTCGGTGGAGCGATTCCTCCAAGCCGCCAACACTCGAGATCTGGATGCCATGGCCCGGATCTTCGGAACCGAAGCTGGGCCCATCGCGGAGCAGGCGGGATCGGGCCTGGGCTGTGCGTTTCGCCGAATGGGCTCCTGGCTCCGGCTTTCCAGCCGGTGCACCTCGTGGCAGGACATCGAGGTCCGGATGAACACCATCGCCTACATCCTCCGGCACGACCGCTACCAGATGAGGTCCGAGTCGACGGTGGCGGGTCGTCAGGCTCGAACGATTCGCGTGGGGGTGGATCTGGAGTGGGGCAGGGAGAGTTATTCCGACGTGCCCTTCGTGGTGGTCCAGTCTCGCGGAGGTCGCTGGCTGGTGCAGGAGATCGGACTGGAGAGGATCACCTCATCACCCTGATGGCCTCCGTCCCTCGTCCCATCACTCCTGGCTTCCGGGGGACTCGACCAATTCCCAGAGCACTCCTTCGGTCGATGACGGGTGGAGGAATGCCACCTGATGACCTCCGGCCCCCGGTCGGGGCTCCCGGTCGATGAGCTTGAGGCCCTGCGCCTCGAAGTGTCTCAGGGCGACGCGGATGTCGGGAACCCGGTAGGCGATGTGATGGATTCCCGGTCCCCTCCGTTCCAGGAAGCGTCCGACGCCACTGTCGGGTGAGGTGGGCTCGATGAGTTCGATCCGACCGATGAAGGCCACCCGGACCTGCTGGGAGGGGATCTCCTCGATGGGGGAACAACTCGCACGGGTCAGGAGTTCGAAGAGGGAAGCGTTCTTCCGAATGGAGTTCGTGGCTATGGCCACGTGATCCAGGGGGTAGGGCGTCATGTCAGGACCATTGGGTTCGAGAATGAGACGATGGACGGGGCCGGAAACCGCATCGTCGGATTCAGATACAGCGATGATCATAACGATGCGGACCCGGGCGGCGGCAGGTTTCGGTCCCCGAGGTTCCTCAAGGAGATTGAAATGGCAGAGACCAAGAATGCGGTGACGGTGACGGACGCGACCTTCACCGAGGCGATCGAGGATGCCGACGGGCTGGCCGTGGTCGATTTCTGGGCTACCTGGTGCGGACCCTGCCGCATCGTCGGCCCCATCGTCGAGGAGCTGGCCGACGAGTATGCGGAAAAGGGAGTGAAGGTTGGAAAGGTGGACGTGGATCAGAACCCGAAGACGGCGAGCCGCTTCGGCATCCGGTCCATCCCCTCCATCCTCTTCTTCAAGGACGGGAAGCACGTGGACACCGTGGTGGGCGCGGTACCGAAGACCCACCTGGAGAAGAAGATTCAGGAGCATCTCTGACCTCTCCCGGCAGCGGAGTTCCGGGTTCCGGACCAGAGACGGGACCCTGACCTACGACCCCCTCGGCACTGTAGCGCCGAGGGGGTCGTCGTGGCTTACGGGGGGACGTCGCGCGACGGCGCTTCGACCCCTATCTTCGGGTCTCATGGGCACACTCTATATCGTCAGCACCCCCATCGGGAATCTGGAAGATGTGACCTTCCGGGCTGCCCGCCTTCTGGGGTCGGTGGATCTGGTCCTTGCCGAAGACACCCGGCGCGCCGGGATCCTGCTTCGTCATCTGGACATCCAGACGGCCCTCCTGTCTCTTCACGAGCACAATGAGGAGAGCCGCATCGAGGGGGTCCTCGACCGCCTTCAAGCGGGGCAGTCCCTGGCCCTCATCTCGGACGCGGGCACACCGCTGGTGTCCGACCCGGGGTACCGACTGGTCGGGCGAGCGGTCGATGCGGGGCATTCGGTGGTCCCCATCCCCGGTCCCTCGGCGGTCATGGCCGCCCTCGTCGCCTCCAATCTTCCCCTCATTCCCTTCACATTCCTGGGCTTCCCACCTCGCAAGGGGAAGGAGCGAAGGGCTGTCCTGGAGCGAGTGGCGGCCGGAGAGGGGACCTCGGTCCTTTTCGAAGCTCCGGACCGGACAGCCCGGACGCTGGATGAACTCGCTCGAACCGCGGGTGACACGAGGCCGGCGGCGGTCGCCAGGGAGTTGACCAAGATGCACGAAGAAGTACGGCGAGGAACCCTTGGGGAGCTGGCCCGATATTATAGGGAAGAACCCCCAAGAGGAGAGGTCACCGTCGTCGTCGGTCCCCGTCAGGAGATGGAGCTCTCCGGCGCGGTCGACGAAGCCGCCGTCGAAGCCCTGGCATCGGCCCTTCTCGAGGAAGGTGCTTCGCCGAGCCGAGCGGCCCGTGAGGTGGCGCGCCGATTGGGGGTGTCCCGCAACCGGGTCTACACCCTGGTTCAGCAGATCGCCCATGATCCGGGGTCTGACGCCGCCGACCCTGCCGCTTCCCCCTCCACCTAGAAGAGTCCATTTCTCGTGTCGGTTCTGACCCTCCTTGCCAGCCTCTGTCTTCTGTTCCCCGTGGGGCCACCGGGGGACGGTTGGGCGTTTCCCAGCCCCGCTGCGGAGGCAGCCGATCCCCTCCGAGCAGACGAGGCCGTCCCCCTGACCATCGGGCGGTTGCAGTACGGCGGCGGGGGAGACTGGTACGCGAACCCCTCGTCCCTCCCGAATCTCCTCGAGGCGATCCGGACTCGCACGGGGATCCCGGTGGCGACCCGTGAAGAGGTCGTGACGCCCCTGGACCCGTCCTTGCCCGACTTCCCGCTCATCCACATGAGCGGGCACGGCGAGGTGGTGTTCGAGGCCGAGGAGCGAGCCGCCCTGCGCCGCTATCTGGAGGGGGGAGGGCTTCTTCATGCCGATGACAACTACGGGATGGACGAGGCCTTCAGGCGCGAGATGGCGCGTTTGTATCCCGACCGACCCATGGTGGAGCTCCCTCCGGATCACGCCATCTTCTCGGCCTTCTACGAGTTCCCCGAAGGTCTGCCCAAGATCCACGAGCATGACGGGGAGTCCCCTCAGGCCTTCGGGATCTTCGAGGATGGCCGTCTCGTGGTCCTCTACACGTACGAAACCGACCTGGGGAACGGATGGGAAGACCAGGAGGTCCACGGAAATCCTCCGGAGCTCCGGGAGGAGGCTCTCCGGATGGGAGTGAACATCTTCGTCCACGCGGTCACCCGGAGAATTCCGTGACGTCGCCCGAGGGGGTCGTGGCCGCAGTACGGAGACACCTTCACCGCCGAGGCGGAGTGCTGGCACTCCTGGGAGTCGCGGGAGTGTCGGGAATCGTCCTTCTCCTGGCCTGGGCGCTGGGCGGTGCCGGGTGGACACCGGGCTCCCCGCTGCCCGTTCTCCTCCTACTTCTGGGCTTCGGAGCCTCAGGAGCGCTCCTCCTGTCGGTGGCCGTCTTCCTCCGGCGGTGGAGCCGGGAGGACCGTCTCACCCGCGAGGTGGAACGGGAGTCGGACCTGCCGCGGGGCAGCCTCCGCTCCCAGCTCGAGCTGGATCGAGCTCCGCCGGCCGGCGTGTCCAGGACCCTGATCCGAGCCGGGGCCCTCAGCCTCATGTCCCGTCTGGATCCCTCGCCCCAGCGTCTCTCGGGGCGTCCCGGCCGGGAGCTGGATCGCCTGCTTCGCGGCACTGCGGTGGCCACTCTCCTCCTGGCTTCCGCCCTCCTGGTGGTCGTTCTGGCCTCGCCGGATCGCAGCCGGACCGCCTGGGCGGGCCTGGCGTCCCCCGGCACGATTCTCAGCGGGACGGGGTTGGCGCCCCTGACCCTCGTGCCTGGAAGCGTCGAGCTTCCTCGTGGCACGGTGCCGTCAGTGGAGGTGCACGCGCCGGACCGGGGCACAGTGACCCTCTACTGGCAGGCCACTGGGGAACCCCTTCGTGAGCGCACCCTTGCCGTGGAGTCGGGCCGGGCCGCCACTGAGCTTCCGCCTCTCGAGGCCCCGGTTCGATACTGGGCTTCCGCACCGGACGGGGCCCGCACCGACGAAGCCCGATTGGACCCCTCCGATCCTCTTCTCCTTTCGCAGCTGATCGTGGAGTTGGATTTTCCCGAGCACACCCGCCTCCCCAACGAGCGG
>SL_3KL_010_SEDDRAFT_10001343_pt1 | contig 22222 bp, 12 predicted proteins | sample SodLakKL_010_SED_2_FD_10381 | JGI IMG/M metagenome (IMG submission 10381) | reverse complement strand
TCTGTATAGATGTACCCAACGCATGACTCGCTGACATTGGCCAGATCCTGCCCGCATGCCATGAACAGGGCAGCGATGCCGTTGGCCAGGTGACCGTTGGATCCCATTATCCCGGCAAGCTGACCGCCGGCTACCTGTCTCCGGTAAGCATTGTCAATGTCTTTTGCCGTGGTTTTGAGGAAACGTTTAATGACCCTCTCTTTCAGAAGTACCTCAGCGGTAACGGTTTTCCCCCTGCCAAGAATGGTGTTGATCTGGGAGGGCTTCTTGTCTACCGCCATATTGCTCTCAATGGCATAGCTCTGAATAGGATAATGCTTTTTAATGAACAGGCAAATGTCCTGTGACGCCTTGGTGATCATGTTCATACCCATGGCATCGCCGGTAGAGAACTCAAGCCTCACATAAACGATGCGGCCATGGATATAGGTGCTGTAGCCTGTAAGTTTTCCGTGGTTGGTTGATTGACAGGTAACTTCCCTGAGTTTGTCAAAGTTGGTTTCCAGCCACGTTGTAAAGTCATTCGCCCTGAATACATTCTCAAGAATAAAATAAGGGGCCCGCTGGATCTTGTCTCCGGTAACCTGTACATTGACCCCGCCGGACAAACTGATGGCCCTTGCACCCCGGTTGTATGATGCAACCAGCGCACCCTCTGAGGTGCTCAGGGGGATATACAGATCCTCATTGGTATGCTCACCGTTTATGGTAAGTGGCCCGATCACCCCGACCGGTAGCTGGGCAAACCCGATGATGTTCTCGATGTTGCCCCTGGCCAGTTCCGGGTCAATTATGCTGTTATTGAGATACGCTATTTTTTGGTCACTTTTTTTTGCCAGAAATTCTGCCCTGGCCTTCATGATCTCCCGCGAATAGTCGTTCTCTCTGTCTTTGGGTAGCTTCATTGTTGAATGAGTCAGGTTTATTGTATCAGAAAAGTCTGCAAGACAAACTTGCAGCAATGCGCAAAAATAAACAATTGTGGCAATTAAGAAAAAAATTAAAATATCGTGATCTGCGTTAAACCAACTATAGAAAAAGGTGTCTAAACATTGATTCTCATCGTCTGCACTTATTTATTATTGGCGGTTACCAAACATGTTTATTTACCGAAAATGAAAAAAATTCTATTTGTTGCACTGTTGTTTGCTTCACTGAGCACCGTGCTGGCCCAGCGACCGCAAGGGCAGGGAAGGGGGCAGGCAGGTATGGAGCAGGCCCGGGAGATACTTGTTCACGGAATGGTTGTGGACCAGCTGGATGGCCGGCCACTGCCCGGGGCTCACTTGTTTTTTACCCATACACGGGACACCACCCGGGTGTTTAGCACAGCGGCTGACATAGAAGGAAACTACCAGATGCGTTTGCCCATGGGGACATATGTTTTACGGGTCACTTATTTGGGTTTCAGGCCTTTTGAAACCATGGTGCAGGTCAGGGAGGATGTGAATGAACTGGAAGACATTAAGCTGGCCATGACTGATGCCATGCTGCGCGAGGTCACCGTTACCGGACGTGCCATTGCCGCTCAGCAGCGGGGAGACACCATTCAGTACAATGCCAGTGCTTTTACCACCAATCCGGATGCCAGTGCCGAAGACCTGGTAAGGCGTATGCCCGGGATTACCGTGGATGTAACAGGGGTCAGGGCGCAGGGAGAAGAGGTGCAGCGAGTGCTTGTGGATGGCCGCGAATTTTTTGGTGATGACCCCAATATTGCCCTCAGAAACATCCCGGCCGAGATGATCGACCAGATTGAGGTATTTGACCAGCAAAGTGACCAGTCATTGCTGACGGGCTTTGACGACGGTGACCGCACCAAAACAATCAACATTGTTACCCGGCTTGACCGCCGAAGCGGCCAGTTTGGCCGGGTTTACTCCGGTTACGGGGATACCGGCCGCTACCAGGCAGGGCTTGTAACCAATATTTTTATGGATCAGCGGCGCATCTCCATCATCGGGATGAGCAACAACATCAACCAGCAGAATTTCTCCAGTGAAGACCTTTCCGGCTTTATGAGTTCGGGAGGGGGAGGCAGAGGCGGAGGCGGCGGAGGAATGCGCGGAGGCGGCGGACGTCCCCCGGGGGGCGGCAGTATTAACCGTGGTGACTTCCTGATCGGGCAGCAGAGCGGAAACAATACCACCCATGCCCTTGGGATCAATTATGCAGATGTGTGGAGTGATAAGGTGCAGGTAAATGGCAGCTATTTTTTCAATGGATCGTCCAATGAATCGGAACAGTTCAGCGACCGGCAGTATTTTATCGACGGGAATACTTCGCAGTTTTATTCCTCCATCGATCAGTCGGAGCGGACCAATCAGAACCACCGCTTCAGTGGCCGTATAGANTATACCATCAACGACGACCACCGGGTCATCGTAAGCCCGCGTTTCAGTTTTCAGCAAACGGCTTCAGAAAGCTATTCTGATGCACTGACCCTGATGCAGACCAATGAGTTGCTTAACCAGTCCATGACAATTTACGAAAGGGACTGGGACGGATACTCCTTTTCCAATAATATTTCCTACCGTGCCCGTCTGAACGATGCAGGACGCTCCCTGTCAACACGNTTGAATATGAATTTGAACAACAATGAATACCTNTATTTTCTGGATGCACTNAGCCAGTATTATGAGGGGCCGGTCTTTGTCGAAGACCTGGTGGACCAGCAATCGGATTCCGGCACCGACAGCTACTCCCTGTCGACCAACCTGACGTATACCGAACCGGTTACGGACAACGGTATGCTGCAGCTGTCCTACAATGTCTCTTATTCCAATAATGAGTCGGGCAGGATGACCAATAGCTGGGACATTCTCAGAGAGTCGTACAGTCTGTTCGAGGATGAACTGTCGAGCGACCTGACCAACGGGTACCTGACCAACCGTGTGGGGCTTGGTTACCGTTTGCGGGGTGAACGATACAATTTCCTGGCGGAAGTGTCTTATCAGCAGGCGGATCTTTCATCCGAACAATTGCTCCCCTATGAAGCGGTGGTGGATCATTCCTTCAGGAATGTGATCCCCATGCTCCATTTTAATTATAACTTTTCCAGGGAAAAATCACTCAGGCTGATGTACCGGACATTTACGAACGCCCCTTCGGCAACCCAGCTGCAGGATGTGGTTGACAACTCCAACCCTTTGCTGCTCAGCAGCGGCAATCCTGACCTGGAGCAAAGTTACAGTCATTTCTTTACGGCACGTTACAACCACACCAACCTGGTGGATTCGCGTACCCTGTTTGCCTTTGTTTTTGGGAACGTGACCAATAACTATATCGGCAATTCCACGTTTATTGCCCCTTCCGACACTGTGCTTGACAACGGCTATAAGCTGCCGGGAGGCGCCCAGTTCACCCAGCCGGTGAACTTGAGTGGCCATGCCAATTTTCGTTCGATGGTCAACTACGGCTTCCCGCTGACTTTTATCAGGAGCAACATGAACATCACAGCCGGCCTGGCCTATTCACGAACCCCCGGGCTGATCAACAACCAGGAGAACATTTCCCATGCTTACAATACCAACAGCGGGGTGGTTCTCAGTAGCAACATCAGCCCCAATGTGGATTTCAGTCTTTCGTACAACCTGAATTACAATATCGTGGAGAACTCCCTTCGCCCGACCCTTGACAACAACTATTTTTATCATGTCAGCCAGGTGCAGTTTAACTGGATATTCCTTGACGGGTGGGTGTTGCGGAATGATGTGAGTAATTTATACTACAGTGGCCTGGGTGATGATTTCAACGAAAACTACTGGCTGTGGAATATGAACCTGGGGCGTAAATTCCTTGCCAACCGGCAGGCAGAACTCACGCTTGGTGTGTATGACATGCTGAACCAGAACCAGAGCGTGCAGCGCAATGTGACCAGCAATTATGTGGAAGACATGCGCTCCAATGTACTGAACCGCTTTTTCATGTTGACCCTTACATACAATATCCGGAATTTCAATGTAAACTGATTGGGTTGGTTTTGGTGGATGGGAAAGGGACTGCCTCCGGGTGGTCCCTTTCTTTGTTAACCCGGGCGAGGAATCCCGGCCGATGGTGCACGCGTTGTTAGAATTTCCTGCCGGCAGTTTCTTTCTGCATCAGATGCGAATGGATTATTCTCAGGGTAGTGTGATGCATCAGAAGTTTTTTAACTTTGTAATGTACGGTAAAGCCTGGCAGCGTTTTGTGATCAGCGGAAGTCCGATGCCTTTAACGTTGCTGTTATCATGAATTTATTAAATTATCTGGGTGTTTTATGACAGGACAAAGAGAGCCCTATTGGTATAAAGATGCAATTATTTACCAGTTGCACGTCCGTTCTTTTTATGACAGTGACGGGGATGGCATTGGTGATTTCAGGGGATTGATCAAGAAACTGGATTACATTGAAAATCTTGGCGTCAATACCATCTGGCTGCTTCCTTTTTACCCCTCTCCGCTGCGCGACGGGGGCTATGATATTGCAGACTTTACCGGCATCCATCCGGATTACGGAACCCTGGCTGACTTCAAACGCTTTGTCAAAGAGGCCCACAAAAGGGGTTTGCGTATTATTACAGAACTGGTGTTGAACCATACCTCATCAGAGCATAAATGGTTTCAACGGGCGCGGAAGGCAAAACCGGGCAGCGTGGCCCGGGATTTTTATGTGTGGAGCAACGATCCCGACAAATATGCGGACGCCCGCATCATTTTCCAGGACTTTGAGGTGTCGAACTGGACATATGATCATCTGGCCGGAGCTTACTACTGGCATCGTTTTTACTCCCATCAGCCTGATCTGAATTTTGAAAATCCAAGGGTGCAGCAGGAGATCCTGAAGGTGCTGGACTTCTGGTTTCAGATAGGCGTAGATGGCTTCAGGCTGGATGCTGTTCCTTACCTGTATGAAGCCGAAGGAACCAATTGCGAGAACCTGCCCGAAACCCATGCCTACCTGAAAAAACTCCGCAAATATGTGGACGACCGGTATGATAACCGGTTGTTGCTGGCAGAGGCCAACCAGTGGCCCAGTGATGCCCGTGAATATTTTGGTGACGGGGATGAGTGCCATATGGCTTTTCACTTTCCGGTGATGCCCCGTTTGTTTATGGCCCTTCGTATGGAAGACCGTTTCCCCGTGGTGGATATCCTGGAACAAACGCCGGACATTCCCGAAAATTGTCAGTGGGCCACTTTCCTGCGCAATCATGATGAACTGACCCTTGAAATGGTAACAGATGAAGAGCGCGATTACATGTACCGTGCCTTTGCCAAAGATCCGCGCAAAAGGGTGAACGTGGGAATTCGCAGGCGGTTGTTTCCCTTGCTTGGCGGTGATACGCGAACCATCGAGGTACTGAATGTGCTTTTGCTCTCACTGCCGGGAACACCCATTATCTATTACGGCGATGAGATCGGAATGGGCGACAACTATTACCTGGGAGACAGAGACGGAGTCCGGACGCCCATGCAGTGGTCACCGGACAAAAATGCCGGATTTTCCAACGCGGATCCCCAGCAACTTTTTCTGCCCCTGGTCATTGACCCACATCATCATTATACCTCTGTCAATGTGGAGAACCAGGAAAAGAACCCTTCTTCATTTCTGTGGTGGAAAAGAAGGGTTATAGCCAAAAGGCGGCAATATAAAGCCTTCGGACGGGGATTCCTGCGGTTTGTCAATTCCAATAACCCGAAAATACTTGCCTTTATCCGCTCTTTCGGGGAAGAGACCATACTGGTTGTGGTGAACCTCTCACGCTACTCTCAACATGTGGAACTGGACCTTTCCGATTATGCAGGTAACACACCGGTAGAGGTTTTCAGCCGCAATGAATTTCCGGTGATTTCGGATGAGCCATGGTCCTTTTCCATGCAGTTCAAAAATTATTTCTGGTTTGAGCTCAGACCACCCGGGAAGAAACTGTTTCCCAAAATCGCCCGTGATGATCAGCGACTGGATTTCAGCCAGAAAGAATGGGGCCAGATGACGGAGGAACTCCAGCATACTGTAAAGAATAATCTGTATGACTACCTGGTGCATATAAAATGGTTCCGCGGCGACACAAGAAAGCTGCGCAACATTGAGGTGCTTGATGTGATCCGTGTGGAAAACCGTTCAGGCGCTCCCTGGCTCTTTATCGTCCGGCTTGACCTGATTGAAGCAGCCAATGACATTTACCTGATGCCGGTGTCACTTGCGCTGAATAACCAGGCAAACCAGATCAAAACCCACCATCCTGACTCGGTGATATCCCCCCTTGTGGTTGACGGAACAGAAGGGGTGATTTATGATGGTGCAGTGGATAAGAAACTGCATGAAGTATTGTTTGACCTTTTGCGCAGACGGTCACAGCTGAAAGGTTTGAACGGAATCATCAAGGGAAAATCGGGCGGCCGTCTTAAAAAACTTCTTAACGGCGTCACCAGCCTGTCTCCCCACCTGATCACCTCCAAGCATACCAATTCTTCCGTAGTCTACGGAGAAAGCTTCTTTTTAAAGATCTACCGCAGTCCGCAGGAAGGTGAGAACCCGGAAGTGGAGATCATGAAAAATCTGACCCGTCATACCAGCTTCACCCATCTTCCTTCCTATCTCGGAAGGCTGGAGTACAGGAACCCCAAATTGGAAGATACCTCTGTGGCCATTCTTATGGAACTGATTCCCAATGTGGGAACTGCCTGGGACATGACACAGACCTCCATCGAAAGTTTTTTTGATAAGCTGCTGTCGGAAAGGGAAAAGTACAGCCAGGCAACCGGTCCTGATGAAGAACAGCTCGATGAACTCATCGGCCCCTTCTACCTGGAGATGGCTTCACTGCTGGGTCAGCGCACCGCCGAAATGCATCTGTCACTTGCCTCCCTGAAAGACAACTTCCAGTTCCGCCCTGAAAAGTTTTCACTCCTGTACCAGAAATCGCTGTTTCAGTCGCTGAGAACGTTTACCCGCAGGACCTTCAATGAAATCAGGTCGGCGTCCGCGGTTCCGGAAAAAAACAGGGACCTGTTGCTTCATGTGCTCGATTCAGAAGATGTTTTTCTGTCTGCTGCCCGCTCCATACTGGAAAACGGGAAAATTGACGGCATGAAGATACGTCTGCATGGCAACTACAAGCTGGACAAGGTATTGTTTACCGGGAAAGATTTTAAGGTCATTAATTTTGAGGGTGAACTTGAACGGGATTGGGGTGTACGCCGGATTAAACACAGCCCGGTTAAAGATGTGGCCTCATTGCTTAGTTCTTTCCATTTTTCCATTTACAAGGGTTATTTTTCCAGGATGGAGTATATTCCGGCAGACGCTCATCACCTGCTTGCAATTCTTGAGCAATGGTACCGCAGGGTGGTAGACAAGTTTCTGACTGCCTATACGGATGCAGCCCGGTCCGGAAACATCATCCCTGAGGATGGGCAACAATTTCAGAACCTGCTGAATATATATATGTATGAAAAGGCCGTTCAGGAACTGAAGCTCTTTATGAAGGATGACCCTGATTGTATGGTAATTCCGCTTAAGATCCTTGAAAAGATACGTCAGGATTTTCTGAGAGGTAAGAAGCACCGGAACTGATTTTTTTGTACTCACTCTACAAAAGGCCCGGATTTGTGGATTTTTTTTCACGTCTCCGGGTTTATTTTTCCCTCACCCGTATCCCCTGGCACTGTTTTTTCTGCAAAGTGACTGATATTTTCTTTTAAGCATTGCATAATACATTGGCATGGCTTATGGATGGGTTACCGTAGACAAGTTCGTATAAAATGATTATATTTAGGTGTTTTTCTGCGGTAGGCTCCTGAGGGGGGTTGTTTTAAATCAATTTTATCCGGATATAATTAAGTACATAAATATATGATATATGGCTAGTGATTGCATAGATGCGTTAATTTTTGACCTGGACGGGGTGATCACCCAGACCCGTGCCACGCATAAAAAAGCATGGGAAGAACTTTTTAATGGATTTCTGAAATCCAGGGATGGGCAGGATCCGGTAAAGCCTGTCGATTACTCACGCTATATTGATGGCAAGCCCCGTTATGAGGGGGTAAAGAGTTTTCTGGCTTCAAGAGACATCAGCCTGCCATTTGGCGGGCTGGATGATCCGCCCGGAGATGAAACGGTTTGTGCACTGGGCAATAAAAAGAATGAAATTTTCAACAAGATCGTTAAAGAGGAGGGTGTAAAAATATACCAAAATGCGGTGGAAAAAATCCGCCAGTGGCGAAAAGAAGGTTATAAAACCGCCATTGTATCCTCCAGCAAGAATTGTAAAATGATCATCGAAAAAGCAGGGATTGATGACTTATTCGATGTCAGGGTTGATGGAGCAGTCTCCGAAGACAGGGGTTTGCGCGGTAAACCCGATCCCGATATTTTCGTGGAAGCTGCCCTGGAACTGAAAGCCTGTCCTGCCAAAAGCATCGTGTTCGAGGATGCCATATCCGGGGTACAGGCAGGAGCAGCCGGGTTTTTCGGGCTGGTGGTCGGGGTGGCGCGCTATGACAATGAGCAGGAGCTGCTGGATCATGGTGCGGATATGGCCATCACGGATTTTAAGGACTTCTCCCTTAACGAAGATGAAACGATCCTGTCTTATTTTAAGGCTTCTAAACCCTTGGTCTTCAGCGAGGAGTCCCGGTTTTTTGATGAGGTGGCAGGAAAAACCCCAGCCTTTTTTCTTGATTATGACGGAACACTTACCCCCATTGTGCAGCGACCGGAAGATGCAGAGATATCCAATGAAATGCGGGAAACACTTAAGCAACTTGCGGCCCGCTATACAGTAGCCGTGGTGACAGGACGCGACCTGGACGATGTAAAGGATTTTATCCAACTTGATGAGATCATTTATTCGGGGAGCCACGGATTTGTGATTTCCGGGCCGGATGACCTGTACAAGGAACATGAAAAAGGAGGGGAGATCGTGGAGTTGATGGATAAGGTGGAAAAGGAACTCCATGGGCTGTTTGATGGGAAAGCTGAGGGAGTGCAGATTGATCGTAAACGCTATGCCATTGCGATACACTACAGGAATGCCCCGGAAAAGGATGTGCCCTATGTTTTTGAGGTGGTGGATAAGATGCTGGACCAATTTGACGGGCTGAAAACAGGTGAAGGAAAGATGGTGGTTGAACTCAAACCCGATATTGACTGGCACAAAGGGAAAGCTGTTCTGTGGATACTGGAAGCACTCGGGCTGGATCAGAAAAAGGATGTGATCCCCGTTTTTATCGGGGATGATGTAACCGATGAGGATGCCTTCAAGGCTTTGCAGGGAAAGGGAATCGGCATCCTGGTGGAAAACCGGGGTCAGAAAACGGCCGCAAAGTACAGCCTGAAAGATGTGTACCAGGTACGCCGGCTTTTTGAGAAATTCATACATGAATCACAGTAGTCGGGCATAGAGTGAACAAGGCGGCAGGCTTTTGCGGTAATGCCGGCGACCCGGCCATTGCTGTAGCTGAACTGAAAACGCGACCGAAAAATAGTGAAGTTATGGATAAGAACTGGATTATCGAGTATGAAAAGTGGGATGAGAAAGCCCATCCGCTGCAGGAGGCTTTGTGTGCTTTGGGAAATGGTTATTTTGTCATCCGGGGTGCCCTGGAAATGGAGAAAGACAACGCGTACAACTATCCCGGCACCTACTTTGCCGGAGGGTATAACCGGATGAAGTCCAAAGTCAGGGACCGGGTGATCGAGAATGAAGACCTGGTGAACTGGCCCAACTGGTTGTATCTTACTTTCAAGATTGGGGACAATTCCTGGTTCAATCTTTCGGATGTTGAGGTGCTTGGATTTATTACAACCCTGAATATGCGGGAAGGCATTCTTGAGCGCAAGATGCGTTTTCGTGATCAGGCCGACCATATTACCACCATCATCAGCAGGCGGCTGGTGAGCATGGAGGATTATCATTCAGCCGGGCTGGAATGGACCCTGATCCCGGAAAACTGGTCAGGCAGCCTGACCATTCGGTCCGGAATCGACGGGAATCTGATTAACAATAACGTGGAGAGGTACAGCGACCTGAACCAGGATCACCTGGAAGTGACAGACAAGGGCGACCTCAACGACAATACCCTCTTCCTTTCCAGCCGGACAAAACAGTCTGATATCCGCATGAACCAGGCTGTCAAAACCAACTTCTATATTCACCAGGAAAACCAGGAACTGAAACACAAACTGGTACACCTGAAAGACTGTGTAGTTGGGGATTACAAGGTGGAGTGCCGAAAACTTGAACCGATCCGGATTGAAAAACTCGCGGTGTTGTATACTTCCAGGGATTTTGCGATCAGCGACCCTTTCACAGAGGCCGGAAACAAGATACGGGAACTGACCACTTTTGCGGATATGGCCCGCGAGCAGCGAATGTCCTGGGAGCGCATATGGAATTACAATGACATACAGATTGACTCTACCGATGAAGACCAGATGGTGCTGCGCCTGCATATTTATCATTTGTACCAGACCGTTTCGCGAAACAGCATCGATTATGATATCGGGATTCCTGCAAGGGGGTGGCATGGTGAAGGATATCGCGGGCATATCTTCTGGGATGAATTGTACATTCAGCCGTTTATTGACCTTCATTTCCCGCAGCTGTCACGATCTTTACTGATGTACAGGCACAGGCGGCTGCCTGAAGCATACAAGCGGGCCAGAAAGGCCGGTTATCGGGGAGCGCTGTACCCCTGGCAGAGCGGCAGCAATGGAAGGGAGGAGACCCAGGAACTTCACCTTAACCCGAAGTCGGGTCGCTGGCTTCCTGATGTCAGCCAGTTGCAATATCACATCAATCATGCGGTTCCTTATAATGTCTGGCACTATTACCAGAGTACGACGGATGCTGATTTCCTGAATGAATACGGGGCGGAGATGATATTTGCCACGGCCTTGTTCTGGTCTGACATAGCCCGTTACAATCCCAGACTCGACCGGTATGAGATTCACAAGGTGATGGGGCCCGATGAATACCATACCCGTTATCCGGGGATGGATGAGGCCGGACTCAATAATAATGCCTATACAAATGTGATGGCTGTGTGGGTGATACAAAGGGCCCTGAAGCTGATGGGCCTGCTGGATGAAACCAGCTGCAATGAAATTGCCCGAAAACTTGACATTACCGCCGAAGACAAGGAAAGGTGGGAGGAGATCACCCGCAAGATGTTCATCCCGTTTCATGAAGGAGATATCATTTCCCAGTTTGAGGGTTATGAAGAACTTAAAGAACTGGACTGGCAACACTACCGGGGCAAATATGGCGATTCGATCCGGCTTGACCGTATCCTGGAGGCCGGGGGCGACTCTCCCAATTACTATAAAGCCAGTAAGCAGGCCGATGTACTGATGTTGTTTTACCTGTTTTCTTCTGAGGAGCTGAAAGATTTGTTTGAGAAGCTGGGATATGACTTTAAGCCGGACATCATCCCCAAAAATATTGAGTATTACTCTCAGAGGACCAGCCATGGTTCCACCCTCAGCCAGGTGATCCATGCCTGGGTGTATGCCAGGTCGCGCCGCGAACGTTCCTGGAAGAGTTTCAGGAAGGCGTTGATGAGCGATTTTAAGGATGTGCAGGGGGGCACCACGCATGAAGGAATTCACCTGGGTGCGATGGCCGGAACGATGGATATAATACAACGATGCTATTCCGGACTGGAGATCCGGGATGATGTGCTTTGGCTGAACCCCAAACTTCCGGATGACATCCGGTCAATGACATTCCATGTCCGTTTCCGGAGTCACTGGATCAAACTCTCGATTAACCACTCAAAAATAAAAGTCCGGTTCTGTAAAGGATGGGCCAACCCTGTGCACATTGGTGTGGGAGGTCGAAAGTATTATTTCGAAACGGATGATGAGAAAGAGTTTTCCATAAAAAAATAAACTGTAAAACATAATAAATTAGTTATGAGGCTATTGATAGTATCCAACCGTTTGCCGGTTTCTGTAAGCAAGGAAAACGGAGCGTATGTGACGACCAAAAGTGCCGGCGGGCTGGTGTCCGGGCTGAGTGATTACCTGAAAACCCTGGGTCACACCGAAAGTGATATTGATGATTATGTCTGGATGGGGTGGCCCGGCATGAGTATCGATAAAAAAGATGAAGAGATCGTAAAGGGAAAAGTCAGCCAGGAGTTTAATGCGGTTCCGGTATTCTTGTCAAAAGAGTTGATGGATAATGTATACCTTGGTTTCTGCAACAAGACGATCTGGCCTTTGTTTCATTACTTTCCCAACTTTGCACGTTTCAGGAAGGAGTATTGGCAGGATTACCAACGGATGAACAAGATATTTCGCGATGAGCTGCTGAAGGAGATCCGGCCGGGGGATATTATCTGGGTTCACGATTATCACCTGATGTTGCTGCCAGCCTTGCTCCGCGAGGAAGTATCCAACCCCATCGGCTTTTTCCTGCATATCCCTTTCCCTACCTACGAAATGTACCGGATGCTGCAAAAGGGTAGCCGTGAAGAGATCCTGGAGGGTCTGCTCGGGGCCGACCTGATCGGTTTCCATACCCACGATTATGCCCAGTACTTCCTGCGTTGTGTGCTCAGAATTCTTGGGATGGAAAATCACATGAGCAAGGTGTACCTTCCTGATCATGTGGCCGCGGTGGAAACTTTTCCGATGGGGATAGACTTTGATAAATTCCACACCATGGATGTGTCACCGTATCCTTCCAAAAAAGCCGGAGCGAGAAAGCCGAAATCCGTGTTGTCGGTCGATCGCCTGGACTACTCCAAAGGGATCATCAACCGCCTGTATGGGTTTGAGAAGTTTTTGCAGGAGCATCCGGAATGGCACGGAAAGGTATCCATGAACATGGTTGTGGTCCCCTCCAGGGTGGCCGTGGGGGCATACCGGAAAATCAAAAGCCAGCTTGATGAACTGGTGGGGTACATTAATGGCACCTATGGAAGTATGACCTGGACCCCGGTGATTTATCAGTTCACCTCGCTGCCACATAAACAGCTGATCGCCCAGTACCGGAAGAGTGATGTGGCCCTTTTGACTCCCTTGCGGGACGGGATGAACCTGGTGGCCAAGGAATATATTGCTGCCCTGCAGGATCAGAAGGGTGTGCTTATCCTCAGTGAATTTACCGGGGCAGCCAAGGAATTGAGCGAGTCTGTAGTGATTAACCCCAACAACATTGATGAGATCGCTGATGCCATTGCAGAAGCATTGAATATTCCCGTAAAGGAACAGGTTCGGGGTAATACCATTATGCAGGAACGGCTTCGTCGATATGATGTCACCAAATGGGCCACGGATTTTGTGAACGACCTTAAGGCGTCCAGTATGTTTTCTAATCGTGCAGCTTCACGAAAATTGCTGGCTGATGACATCCAGGAAGAACTGCTGGAAAATTATCACAAGGCGAAGAACAAGATCATTATCGTCAATTATGATGGCACCCTTGTTCCGTACAGTAAATACCCTTCAGCGGCCGAGCCACCCAAAGCCCTGCTGGGGTTGCTTAAGAACCTTGACTCTCAAAGCAATACGGATATTGTGATCATCAGTGGTCGCGGAAAAGATGAACTGGATGAGTGGCTTGGTGGCCTGCCGGTAAACCTGACTGCCGAGCACGGATCTTACATCCGTGAGGCAGGGGAAGAATGGCGGTTGCTTAAACCCCTGTCTGCGAGGTGGAAGCAGGAGGTTTTGCCCATTCTGATAATGTACACCGACCGTTTGCCCGGTGCATACATCCAGGAAAGGGATTATTCGGTGGCCTGGCATTACCACAAGGCAGACGTGGAGCAGGCATCCCAGCTGGTCAAGGAAGTGAATGACCACCTGCTCTCCATTACCACCAATATCAATGCACAGGTGTTTCACGGAAGCAAAGTGATCGAGATAAGCAGTGCCGGGGTAAATAAAGGCGAGTTGGCCATGCACTGGCTATCGCGCAAGAAATATGATTTCATCCTGGCCATTGGTGCCGGATGGTCTGATGAGTTGTTGTTCCAGACCATGCCGGAGCATGCCTGGTCGGTCAAGGTCGGACTGGCACATACCGATGCCAGATTCATTCTTGACGTGCAGGGCGATGCGATCACTTTGATGGAAAGGCTGCAGGAATAGCCCCGGGGTGATCCGGGGATTATCCCGGATGGTCCGAAGATTACTTGACGTAAACCGTTTTGATATTTGTGAACTCCCTGATCCCGAGGTAGGACAATTCACGACCGTACCCGCTGTCGCCGATGCCTCCGAATGGAAGCCGTGGGTCGGATTGCACAAATTCATTCACAAAACAACAACCGGCGTTGAGTTTTTTCTCAGCGATTTCCCGACCATATTCATTGTTTTTGGTAAATACCGCGGCACCCAGCCCGAATGCGCTGTCGTTGGCGATCCGGATGGCGTCTTCATCATCACTGGCCTCAATGATGGCAGCCACAGGTCCGAAGAGTTCATCCTCATAGGCGGGCATGCCCGGTTTTACATCTGTCAGCACCGTTGGCGGATACCAGGCCCCCTCTTTGTCCGGAATCTCTCCCCCCAGCAGACACTTCGCACCTTTGTCGATGCTTCGCATCACCTGGTTATGCAATTCGTCGCGCAGTGAGGTACTTACCTGGGGCCCGAGGTCACTGTTTCCCTTCATAGGATCTGTCATCACCTTGCGACGCATTATTTCCAGAAAATGTTGTTCAAAAGCCTCTCTCTGTGACCGAACCACGATAAAACGTTTGGCCGCAATGCAACTCTGCCCGCTGTTGATCAGTCTGCTGGTTACACAGGTGCTTGCTGCTTTTTCTGTGTCTGCATCTTCCAGAATCAGGTAGGGGTCACTTCCCCCCAACTCCAGCACGGTCTTTTTCAACATTGAACCGGCTTTAGATGCAATGGCCCGTCCGGCCCCCACGCTGCCTGTCAGGGTAACTGCTTTGATATACTGGTTGCCGATGAGGTCACCTGCCTTCTTCCCGGGAACTTTCAGTGTGCTGAAAAGCTTTGAGGGAAATCCTGCTTTCTGAAAAACCGATTCGATGGCCAGGGCACAGCCGGTCACATTGGATGCATGCTTTAACAGAGCACCATTACCTGCCATCAGGGCCGGAGCCGCAAAACGGAATACCTGCCAGAACGGGAAGTTCCAGGGCATTACTGCCAGAACCAGCCCGAGGGGCCTGTAGGCGATGTAACTTTCGGAGGCTTCGGTGGGAACGGGTTCGCTGGAAAGAAACTGTTCCGCATTATCCGCATAATATTCGCAAACTTTGGCACACTTTTCCACTTCACCTTCCGACTGAGACAGCGGCTTGCCCATTTCAAGGGTGATTATCCGGGCGTATTCATCCAAATTATTGCGGAGCACTTTGGCCGCAGAATACATGAACTCTTTACGCGTGGCGAAACTTGTATCGCTCCAGGCCTCCTGTGCTGCAGCGCTCAGTTCTATGATCTGGTTGATTTCGTCGGGGGTATGCTCTTCATACGTGGCGATGGTCTGATTATTCGCAGGGTTTAGAGATCTTAACATGGAAATTTCGACTTTAGGATAATATTGATTTACGACTGAAGAAAGTTCAAGCGCTCTCCTCCCCATTGTTCTTATCCATATGTACCCTGGTTTTGGGCAGGCAATGGGGGTATTCGCGCTGGATGAATTCAATGAGTTTCTCCCGGATAAACACACGCAAATCCCAGGCTTTCGGAGAATTCTCTGCGCTCATCAGTGCCCGCAACTCCAAAGTATGTTCCCTGGCATCGGTGACCTGCAGGACGTTCACCTGCTTGTCCCAGTTCGGATGGGTGTTGAGCAACCTGGTCAGTTCGTCACGCAGGGCAGCCACCGGCATGGTATAGTCCGTATAAATAAAAACAGTTCCCAGTATGTCGGCTGATACCCTTGTCCAGTTCTGAAAAGGGCTTTCGAGGAAATACGTAGTCGGCACCACCAGCCGGCGTTTGTCCCAGATCCGGATCACCACATAGGTCAGGTTGATCTCCTCAATCCATCCCCACTCGTTTTCGACGATCACCACGTCGTCGAGCCGTATGGGCTGGGTGATGGCAATCTGAAATCCCGCCAGTATGGTACCCAGGGCTTTCTGAGCTGCCAGGCCCAGGACCAATCCGGCAATCCCTGCCGAAGCAAAAAGGGAGATGCCAATATTGCGGACACTTTCAAAAAGCATCAGGGTGAAGCCAATGGCAATAATGATCACGATAAACACCAGGATCTTTTCCAGGATATTGTATTGGGTATGCAATTTTCTGAATCGGAGGTTATCTGCCTCAGTGATGTCATAATGTTTCAGGAAGTTGATCTTGGCAATACGGATCAGGGCAATGACCACCCAGGTAAAGGCGGCAATAATCATTACCCTTGCGGTGGTTTGCATCAGGGCATATAACTCTTCCGGCAGGAAAGCCAAATGCGGGAGCATATACCTGATGAACAGCGCCAGAAGCAAAATGAGAAACGGGATAATGAAACGTTTCAGAAACTTCATAATACCTTTATTTCGTTTGTGTAAACATACAATCATCCCGAAAAATGCTTTCACAGCACTCCCGGAGGATAATATTCCGGGGGTAATTATATTCAGGTTTCTAAAGATAGAAAGATATTTCCATATTGTCAATACCAGGCTGGCAGCGGGGCCTTATTTAAAATATGGATAGCTCAGTTCTGGTGGTAAATTGCTCAAGGAACTTGACTCCCCGATAGGAATTTCCTTTTTTGTTGAGCACAGGACTCCAAACTGCAATGCTGTATTGACCGGGATGGATGGCCACGATACCTCCTCCAACACCACTTTTGCCCGGCAACCCCACTTTAAATGCAAACTCCCCTGATTCGTCATATAACCCACAGGTTTGCATGATGGCATTGATCCGTTTTACCTGGCTTACAGTCATTATCCGGTCATTGTCTGGTGGTGCCAGCCCGTTGTTGGCCAAAAAGAGAAAGGCTTCGGATAGCTCCCTGCAGCTGAGTTCAATGGAGCACTGGTCAAAATAAAAGTCCAGCACTTCTTCCGGGTCGTTCCTGATGTTGCCGAAAGACTTGATGAAATTGCATAATGCCGTATTCCGGTATCCGGCTGATTTCTCGGAAGCGGCAATACGGGGGGAGTAGCTGATGGATGAATTGTCGGAAGCTTTTCTGACAAACTCCAGGAAGTCCTCGCGGGGATTGGTGAGATTGCTGATGAGTACGTCGCTGATGACCAGTGCCCCGGAGTTGATCAATGGATTTTTGGGAATTCCCCGATCATTCTCCAGTTGTACCAGTGAGTTGAACGGGGTGCCTGAAGGCTCATATCCCAGCCTGGTCCAGAGAGATTCCCCCTTGAGTTTATAAGCAAGGGCCAGGGAGGGCACCTTGATGATACTCTGGATGGAAAATTTTTCCTCATGATCCCCGATGCCGTAAGAAAGCCCGTCAACTGTAGTTATGTGAATCCCGAATTTGTCCGGATCCACATTGCCCAGCTCTGGAATAAAGGTGGCCAGGCTACCGATGTTTTCCTCCTGTTTTACCGATGAGAAAAGCGCTTCAATGATCTCCTGATAACTCATGAATAATTGCTTTGAATAACAGTCATGATCTCCTGATGGTTCAATCCTCCGGGACTCCCTTTGTTTTCAGTGCGTCTGCAATAATCTTTTTATGGTCAAATGCAAGGTCGGTATGTTCCCAGTCTTTCACAACCTCTGCATCTGCTGCATCATCCCCTGCCTGCAGGGAACCCAGGTCGGCTTCAGCTACAAAAGCGACAGAAACCGTACGCCCCCTGGGATCTCTTCCGGGGTTGGAGTAAACGCCCACCAGCCTGAGATGCTCAATTGCCAGCCCTGTTTCTTCCATCGTTTCCCGGATACAGGCTTCCTCCACGGTCTCAACTTCCTCTACAAATCCGCCGGGCAGGGCATAAGCTCCCCTGAAGGGTGGGTTTTTCCTTTTGATGAGCACGACCCCATCTCCTGAAAAAACCACGCAGTCGACCGTCAGTGCACAATTATAATGCATTTTATTTTTTCTTTATGATTTTTCCGCCACGAAAAGTTTCATTGTATTCGATTTCCCCGCTCTTGTCGAACCTTACCCAGCTTCCGTTTTTTTCGCCATTTTTAAAATTTCCGATTTGCCAGAGCTCGCCGTTTTCACGGTAAAACCTCCATTCACCCTCCATCAGGTCGTTCTCATAAGGACCTTCAGCTTTTACACCTCCGCTTTTGAAAAAATATGTCAGCCGGTTTCCGGACATTTCAAAGGCTGGTTGTCCGTTTGTGAATTGATCCGTACCTTTCATTGGTTAAAAACTTTAAGTGTGTTCCTATGGTTGCTTCTTTGCTGCAAGATGTGAATTTTTTATGGAATAACCACATCTGAACCACCGGAAAGTGTGAATATATTATGCTAATTTTGACCCCTGCCAATCAATCAGGTACCGTTCAGTGAAAAAGCAAGGAGATTCATATTTTGATGTGATTGTTGTCGGAGCAGGTGCTTCGGGGCTGATCGCAGCCGGCCAGGCCTCCCGGACCGGGGCCAGTGTATTGCTGGTGGAGAAAATGGAGCGGGCGGGCCGTAAACTCCTTATCACCGGCAAAGGACGTTGCAATATTACCCATGACGCACCACCATCTGAGTATTACCGTCACATTTTTCCAAACGGCCGTTTCCTGAAACATGCCTTTCATTCTTTTTTTACCCGGGATATCCTGAGGATATTGCATGACAGGGGTGTGGAAACTACCACGGAAAGGGGGAAACGCGTTTTCCCCGTGAGCAACCGGGCAGAGGATGTGGTGGAAGCCCTGAAAGACTGGATGGGAAACAGTAATATACAGAAGGTCTATAAGTGCCGGGTTACAGATCTGTTAATGAAAGACGGACGTGTTTGCGGAGTGAGGGTTTCCGGCGAAAAAGAATGCCGGGAATTTCTTGCCGGAAGCGTGGTAATTTGTACCGGCGGAAAATCCTATCCTGCCACCGGGTCGGCCGGTGAAGGTTATGCCCTGGCCCGGCAGGCCGGGCACCGGATCACCGAGGCGCAGCCTGCACTGGTTCCACTGGTAACTGCGGGAGATGTGGCCGGAAGGCTGCAGGGACTTGGCCTGAAAAACGTCAATGCGGTGGTTTGGACGGACGGCAAAAAGCAGGGGGAGGAGTTCGGGGAACTGATGTTTGCCCATTACGGGTTGACAGGCCCCATTATCCTTACCCTTAGCAGGCAGGTGGTGCAATCAATGTCTGAAGGGCATCAGGTGGAGATCGGGATTGATCTGAAGCCCGCCCTGGATGAGAAGAAACTGGATAACCGCCTGCTTCGTGATTTGGACAGTCACGGGAAGAAACAGATCGAAAACGTGTTCAAATTATGGCTTCCGTCAAAACTTATCCCGGTATTCCTGGACTTGCTCAATATTGACGGGAATAAGCCATGCAACCAAATGGGAGCAAAAGATCGTCGGAAAACCATGCTATTGATGAAAGACTTCCGCTTCCGGGTGACCGGGCACCCCGGATTCAGGGAGGCCATCGTTACAGCCGGTGGTGTGCCGACCACAGAGATCAACTCCCGTACCATGGAATCCAAACTGGTGAAAAATCTCTACTTTGCCGGAGAGGTCATTGACCTGGATGCCGATACCGGGGGATTTAACCTGCAGATCGCTTTCTCGACCGGATGGCTTGCGGGGCAGTCTGCTGCCAGTGCCCCGGATTAACAGGCTCTGACCGGTATACCGCTATATAATAACCGTTAGGCCGTGCGCGTGAAATGACAACCGGACGAGATCTGCTATTCAGAATTTCTTAAAGTAACCACAGGGTTGAGGTTGGCCGCTTTCCAGGAGATTACTCCCACCACCAAAACAGCGGTCAGATATATGGCCACAGCCGGAATGGCCAGCATCAGCCAGCTGATGTCGATGCGATAGGCGAAGCTGTCCAGCCACCGGGTCATCAACAGCCAGGCTACCGGCAGGGCGATGAGGTTCGAAATGATCACCAATACGCCGAATTCCCGGGTCATGGTACGGATGATTCCCGTTACAGAGGCACCCAGTACTTTGCGGATCCCGATTTCTTTGATGCGACTGATGGCGGAAAATATTGCCAGCCCTGTCAGACCAAGCAATGAAAGGATCATGGCCAGGCCTGCAAAAGCCGCTACCACCAGCATGACTCTTCGTTCTCCCTGGTACTGAACCCTCAACTGCTGGTCTACAAACTCATGTCTTAACGGCCAATGGGGTGCTTCCTGTTCCCACAGGGTCTCCAGGGCTCCTGCCACACGGGCGGTGGCATCGGGATTGTAGCGGATCAGTATATTGAACCAGTTTTGCGGGTATTCTTCTTCGCTGATAAAGAACACCATTGGCCTGACTTTTTCGTGCATGAACTGAAATGGATGTCTTCTGCCACACCGATAACCTGCCGGGCCACTCCGTCATAAAACCCGTCAATATACATACCGATGGGATCATCGACTCCCATAACCCTTGCTGCCTCACGGTTGATTATGGTGGCTGAAGTTGCGTCGGTATGCATGTCGGATGAAAAATCCCGGCCTTTGACCACCCTGGTGTTCATGGTGCTGAAATAATGGGCGTCAGACGAAATCATGGCTCCATGAAATGTGGCGGGTCCTTCAGCGGATTCGTAACTGAAATTGGCATAATTGGACGGGGTAACCGGAGGAATGTTGTGTGTAAGGCTGACGCTTTGGACGTCGGGGTGTTGGAGCAACTGCTCTCTCAGCCATTCTGCCCGCCCGGGTCCCTGATCATCCAGGGCATTTTGCACAGCGATCAGCCCTTCGCTGTCATACCCCTGGTGATGGTTTGAAATAAACTGCATCTGCATATAGATCATCAGACTGCCTGCGATCAGGGCCGTGGAAATCGCAAATTGCCCCATCAGCAATATTTGCCGCAGCCTGAACTGATATTTCTTATTGTGGAGGCCCTGAACGTTTGACAGGACATTCCCTCCCCGGGCCACTGTGGCCGCTTTGAAACGGGACATCATTACGGCAGGGTAACTTCCGGCAATCAGGGTAATCGCAATAATCACTCCCACAACGGCAATCAGGAAAGAGGGATCAGAAAAGAATTGCTGCGACAGGTTCTTTCCGGTAAGATTGTTCAAAGCCGGTAAAAACAATTCAACAAGGAGTAATGCCAACAGTGCGGCAAAAAGGGTGATGACAAATGTTTCAGACAGAAAACGCCGGATAAGCTGTCCGCGGTTGGCACCAAGGATCTTCCGCATGCCGATTCCCTGCCCCTGCGGACCGAGCCCGCGGTAGTCAGGTTGACAAAATTGAACCCCGCCAGGAATAAAATCAGGAGTGCAGCTGCGGAAAATATTCTGACCGTTGTAATATCTCCCTTACGGGCGATATCCCATGAAATTGAAGCCGAGTGAAGCCTGATGTCAAGTAAGGGCTGGAGTTTGAAATACAAACGTTCCCGATAGTTCTCATTGGCATTCCATATCAGGTTCTGTGCCCTTTCGGCCACCTGTTCCGGATTCGCATCCGGTTCCAGTTGCATGTAATAATACACTCCGCTGTTGTTCCAGTTGGTCAGGGCGGAGGGATTGATCGACCGGATACTTTCTATGGATGTCAGCCCGTTAAAATGCAGGTGTGATTGCTCAGGGGGTGGGGCCATGATGGCAGTTACCACAAAGCGGAGATCATTATTCAGTATCAATGTTTGCCCGATGGGGTCAGCGCTTCCAAAATATTTTTCCGCTGCCGGTTCGGTCAGGATCAATGAGTTTGGCGAAGACAGGGCAGTTGAGGGATCTCCGTGGAGGAATTCAAAGCTCAGAATGTCCAGTATTTCCGGGTCAACGCAAAAGATATCGTTCTCCACAAATGGCTCCCCATCGGGGGTTGTGAAGACTCCCCTGTAACTAAAAACACGACCCATTTTCCCCACACCGGGTAAGTGGCCATCCATGTAGTCGTACATCACCCCCCTCTGGATGGCAGAACCACCGCCGGTATTTGGATTGTGGGTTAGCAGCCGGTAAACTGAGTCTGCGTTTTCGTGGTGCCGGTCAAAGCGCAGCTCATCGGCCACATAAAGATAGATCATCAGGCATGCGGCAATGCCGATGCTCAGCCCGGCCAGGTTAAAAATAGCATAGAAATCTCCTCTGGTAATCTGACGAAAAAAAGTGACAAAGCTGCTATGGATCATCTGACAGGAATTGTAGTGGATACTGGATTTTTT